>Ga0131853_10025631_pt1 | contig 10624 bp, 5 predicted proteins | sample TergutLab28metaG_FD_92764 | JGI IMG/M metagenome (GOLD analysis project Ga0131853, IMG submission 92764) | Labiotermes labralis P1 segment gut microbial communities from Petit-Saut dam, French Guiana - Lab288 P1 (version 2) (version 2) | ecosystem: Host-associated > Arthropoda: Insects >... | reverse complement strand
TCGAAAAGTGTAGAGAAGCGAAATCTAGTGAAGTGAAAAGTCTAAAGTGAAGTGTAGCGAAGTGCAGTAAAGTGAATTGAAGTGGACGAAGCAAAGTGAAGTGGAATGTGGTGAAGTGCAGTATAGGGAAAGGGGGGGGGCTATTCTTTATGGAAAAGGTTTATAGGAGTAGTAAGTGATGAGAAGTGAAAGACTGGGGTGAAAGCGTGAGTGAATTAATGATTGTAAAAAAATAATTACAAGAAACTGTACACAGTACTGTCTTACTTGGTGTTTTTACCCTTCGTACGTGTTGTATTCTAATTTGTCTCGTTTTGATAGTTTTAAGCTGTCTTGTGTGTAATTGGTGTTGGTTTATCGTGTGTATTGTTGTAGTTTTCTTGTATGTGTTGTTATGTGTATTTGTTGTACTATGTGGGCATTGCTGTTTTTTTTACTTTAGATGCCGGACTGTTGGCTAGAAGTCAGTATTCGGAAGGTCCTGCGACCGGCCATCTCGACACAGGTTTTTCTTGGTTTCCCTGTGCCTAAAAGCAAATGCTGAGATGATTCCCAAGATTCCAAGTTGCCACTACATGCTTCTCATGTGGACCTCCCGACTTAAATTTAGTAGTAACCAATTTCATGTTTTGTTTACATGTAAAATAACCACTGCCACCGGCTAACGACCCAATTTCAGTAAATAAATATTATTATTATTATTTGTCTGAAAAAGGCATCCTTGCGTCACACATCCGGAAACACAGACAGTGCATTAGCCCAAAATGTTCGCGTTTGTTTCCACATGTGTACATAAAATAACATAATCATAAAGCCATTCAATCATAATTATGCTCCACGTTATCCATTATGTAAGGTGCAATAACATGAGCACGACGTTTCGGTAATTACCTCTGCCTTTCATTTCAAGTGTCATGTATCTGTACAGTTTCGTTCTTCGCGTTGACACTTGCCGTTGCGGTTGAACCTAAATGATTACCATAACACCTCTATCATTTAGCGTTTCTTAATTGTATTTATTTAAATGCCATGCCTTTACTATTAGTCAGGCAGTTAGTCGCCAGCCTGTCACCGCGGGGAACCGGATTCATTTTCAGACCCTTCTGTGTTGACTTTGTGGTGAACCAAGTGGCAGTGGTACAAATTTTTACCGAGTACGTTGGTTTTGCCTGTCAGCGTCATTGCGCCAGTGCTCCATACTCACTCTTTCGTCTATCACCCGCGCTATGTAACCTTCGAAACTGACAGCGTCCTTAAGTAACACAGCCTAAGACATTTTATTTCATTGATATTTTACTGTATGACAGAGCTCTTACTTTATACTTTTTTTAGAACTTTGCGTAACTTTTCCATGTTCTCACTTTTGAACGCTCTCAGCCCGTGGTCTTCTGGGTAGGAATGTCACGTAGGCTTGTTGAAGAATATCGACTTTTCGGAAAAAGTCAGTGTCAAAATTGGACCTAATCCTTCAACCCTGAATATTGAAGAAATATGTTCCTCCGAAACGTCAGTATCCACCAGCAAGATTAAACAGTGTCAAAATCCAAAATACCCCCTGACGTGAGAACCTGGAAATTTATATTTTAACCTTCTGATCATATTCGTTTACTTTTTGGTTTTTCCAAAAATATATCAGACCTCTACAGCGTTACTAAACGTTATGCTGTGTTGAAACAAGTACTTCCAATTTTGAATGTTTTCGAGTAGCCAAAATCCACAGACGCTGAGGCGCCTGTGAACCCACACAGACGCAGAGTAGCGCAGAGCTGAATGACACATTTCAGAAAGCACATTTGCCTTAAAAGAGGGATAGAGGGTAGAGTCTGTATACCGAGAAAGAATGGTGTCATACCGTTGCAAAACGTGTTCAATGACAGCGGATCCGTGTATTATGTAGCGTGTTAATGAGTGATGACAAATATTTGCGCGTATCGGGTATGTCATGGCTGCGGGTTCGCCCGACCTAACGGTTCGGGGTTTCTTCCTTTGGGGATATTTGAAAGAACTCCTGTGCAGAATTGCTCACACATATGCAGGAGTTAAGGCATGAAAATCGGAGTGAAACTGTGACTATGAATCAAGAGTTAATGTGCCAAGTTTTTGTGAGTTTTGTGAATCGTTCTAAGATAATGAGTTGTAAATGAAGTAGGCCATTTTCAAGATGTTAACTATAAAAATAAACAAGTAATACATTGCTCGGTTTGTACATAAAACAGGCGTATTTCATATCATTCCCTTCTTGCTGCGTAAAATATTATCGTGTGTCAAAAAGTATCTGTCTGCTCTGCTCCACCCTGTATTTGTACCAGAATAATGACAACCAAATAAATGTTAGTGCATTCAGATGGAGTAGCAAATCTGGGACGTATTAGCTTCCTTTCCTATTAATGTCAAGGACTTTCTATTGAGGAAAGCAAGTGGAGACTGAAGTTGACAAATGACCTGGATATTTTAGCGTTTAGCGTCTAAAAATCGCGAAATATTATTCGTGATTTGCCTGCTAAGTAAAAAATAAAGACTTTTTGTAGAACAACTGATGTTTGAAGGTGGTTTCTACTCTGCACCCTTTTTTACAAGCAAATTCACAAAGAATGGGAAAATTGTTTTCTGGGTAACTACGTACGAATTTACATGGCGTCGTATTTCATAGGCCGAATACCTAGAACTTCTTCTTTAAATTCTGTGCCGTTGATTTTCTGAGTTATGGGTTCTAGGGGTGTAGTGTGCGTTGCAGCTGCCTCTTTTCATTTTTAATCAACAAGGCTGTGAGAACATTAAACCACGCAAAACACGTCAACTTAAATTCATTAATTACATTTGATTAAAATTTAAGTTTGGTACGCTTCAAATACCATTTCTCAACAGGTGATGTGATAATTCACTGTGACTCACTTAGCCACATCAAGCGATCTGGTGGGTACACAAACACCTACATATCTCCCAGCATGAGACTGGTCCATAGAACATGCACTCACATTAGAATACTTCACGCAAGACATGAGCGCTCTCCCGACTAATTCGTAATTTGGCTGAGCTTTCTGTAGCCACCTGTACACGATGCATGTTGTAGAGTCTGAACGTTGTCATATTATTTTCACATGATAAGGTCTGTGATAGAAACTAATGATTATGATATTAGGTTATTGTACATTAGTCACGATTTTACATTTCTTGTGTAAATCAAATGCTTATGCGCACCTGTAATTATGAACGGAGCATTTTATGAAAGACTGCCATTGGAGGGACGAATCTGATAAAGTATATTTGCCTGCATTCGATTATTCCTCTTAATCCACTCGCATAACATTTCATTTCGGCCACCTTAGTGTTCTGCATAAAATTAATTATGGTGTCATTCGCCTTAAGAGATAATCTTCGAAACTTGGAGTTTTATTTTCTGCCTGGAACGATGGACAACCTCGTGAAGTGGACAATTCCCTACGTGGTAGACCATCGTCAGAGTTCTACAGAACTTCATTACAAAATTAATTTACGATTTCGAAGCAAAGTCTAGATCTTATGTTAGAATGTCTTTTACGTGGAACTGCGTGTTTTATACCGTAAGTACTCAGTAATCCACCATGGCAAAAAAGCCAGACACATAACACAGGGATGGAAGAAGACAACAAAAACTGACATAAATATTTGTCGGCAATGTAAGATATAATGTTGTTTAGATTTGTATGAAATTCTATTTAATTGATTTATACGTTAAACATTTTTAATACTTTTCATTAATCATATTGTATTTTAACTCTACACACCCACATCTTTGACATAATTGTCTACACTTGTATGCTTCTTACGTGCCTCCTGAATGTAACCTTATAGAAGTCGAAATATATAGGAGGAACGCAATCATTAATGATTATTTATTACTGATTGTGCAATTTGTAGGATCAAGTACTGGATGGTTGGCCTGTTACACGAAACAAAGGATTACTTTAATTTATTTTGACTTTCATCTTATCTAATTTCGCAATGGTAGAATTAGTTGAATCTAATCGAACTAACTAACGTCCCTCAGTCATTCTAAGCATACTAGTGGGTTCCATTTTAAAGTTGAAGGGCATTTCTGCAGTAATATCAAATATCAGCAAGACTCGTTAAGTGAGGATATGAAGTGACGGCCTGCAAAACGGGTGGTCACAGATTGTTACCACTGCAGGAAACATTCCTTCTCTTCACTTCCTTATACTGAAGGGACAATTCTGAATGGAGCAGAGGCATTCAGAACGGGAATAGCCTATGTCACGTCCGTCTGGCCTAGAGATATAAAATTCTTGCAACCGGAAATGAAGCTAAATTGACAGCTGTCTCGGGTGGCAAAGGGGCGCATTAACCCTAGCCACCATATATTTGCCAATTAAGAAAATCAGTAAATAGAGATTGTGCGAAAGGACCTGTAAAAGAAGTGAAATGAAATTCGTCATGTTCATTGCCGCAGGTTTGTTTCTTGGTTGTAGCAAGTGAAGGAGAGGCGAAGTTCATTGAGCATTTCCTACGCACTGAGATGCAACTGACGAATTTGATTAGTTCCTAGTTTGCTTGACGATTAATTTTTAATTGAAAATGAGCAGGTCAGAACTCGTATGCTGGAGATACTAACCATCTCGAATCCTGGCCAGAACACGGACTACCTTGACTGAATTTTTCCTGCTGTGAGTAAATCCCCCTAAGAAAATTATGGGATAATACCTCAGCGTGAACACTACCGCTTCCTTTCACATCCGTCAGTATTTGTTATTCTCCGATCATGCTAACATCCGACGCTGTATAGGCAGAGAGACGTCCGCTAAATACACCCCAAATACAAATAAAAATATAAATTTCACTATAATGTACATAGCGTCGAATGTCACAATGATTGACTGATCAACTGGAAAGACGAAAAGCAGTAACTTTGGCCTCTCATGAAATACTCTCATAGAATTTTCCTAAGAGGACTTTAGAACCATAAATACAAATACAAATATGGTGGAGATTCGATCCAAAAGCCTCCGCAACTTGAAACGTCCTCTAAGTGCTGTTGTGCGAATGAGTCTAAGCTTGTGTCTTCACCGCGTGCTGCAAATAATAATAATAATAATAAATGTTGTGCAAAAGGAAGCGGAAAAGAAGTTAAAATACAAGAGTTTATGTATAGAGACAGAGCGAATGTGGAACCTGAAATGTACGATTATACTAGTAATAATTGGAACCACTGGAATAGCAACGACAAGCGTAAGGAAAAATTTGGAAACTGTACCAGGAAAACATTCGATAGATTCACTACAAAAGACAGCTATACTTGGAACATCACACGTAGTACGGAAAGTACTGCAGTGTGAAGCTTGAAGCCTGAGCGGTGGGGATTACAGCTGGTTCAAGAGAAGTACCAGGAAGAAAAGGCCTGTGACAAGAGACATCCATATCGTGTAATAATAATATGTTAGGCGTTGTAATAGATATTAACTCCCTCTCCTCCTCCTTCCCCTCCCCATCCTCCTACGAACACGCTGTCCCATAATCTAGTCTGATTATCGTGTGACAGGGACGCCAACATTACTTAATGAACAATCTTCTCTAGGCTACTGGCAGCTACCAGGCTGGCGCGCCGTGCAGTGGAGGCAACACACCGTGATTGTTAGTTGTGTGAGCTGCCTGTCACAAGGTGGACAGCTTTCTGAGAAAGTGATGGCCTCGCGTGTCCTCCCAATGTAATTTCCCTCTTTATCCCTCGACCTTTCACATGTTTTATTATGGAAGACGATGACAATGTCCAGGGTTCCGTTCCTCTTATTGGAGCGAACTAAAGTCGCTCAAAGTAACTGAGTTGAAGCGACGTTACCAATCGACGCATTGCCCTTACAATAAAGTTTTCCTGGCAAAATTGACAATCTACTAAATAATAATTCATCACGTTTAACCCTATTACACGCCAATATTGTTATGTGCATCAAAACGCACACACACTACAGGGAGTTCAGTTGGAAACCGAAACCAGAAACACAGGAAGCTTAACGGCCTTACATTTCCGTATATAATGTACAAAATATAAATTACGGCATGTTAGAGAATGTATTGGCTATTACCACCTTGCACTCTCCGACATGCGTGATAAAGGAACTGAAACACCGAGAAACCATGTTCTGAAATATTCGACAAGACTTTTCATACGATTTGTTACTTATGTAGTGGCAAGTCTGTGCATTAAACTGTACTTCATACACACTAACTAAATAACTGTAAGTTAACACTGCGCTTCACCTCGCTCGTCTCACAGCAGGTGAAGCTATTGACTACAGCGACGCCATATACCCTTTCCACGCCATAACATGCCTGGACGAGTGAGAGTCATTCAGCTGCTCTTCCAGTTGCGGTAGTGTGTCAGCAATATGTAGACAAGCTGCAACGGTATGTAACGATCCGTTCGCCAGATGCCGAGCAAGTGTCGGAGTTTAAGGAACTAATTTCTAACACCTATTCTAACATGCAATAAATTCTACTAGATTTTATTTATTGTATGAGGAAATTTATGGCTTAAAATTGTCGGGAGACTCGGGTTCGGTTTTTAACTGTCTCCGTGTAAAATAGTGTCCTCAGAAATGAATTATAGTACGGGTGGAAGTATTAATGAAATTTCATAGGAAATAAATGCCATTGACAGTCATCCGAAGCTGTTTTCTTTTTTTTTAGTTTTCTACTGTAATAAAAATATGGTTCGTGCACGAATTTCTGATATCGGAGCACCTTCCGAAAGAACCCCACGAAACAGTAGCCATAGTAACCTTAAAGTCGAAGGTGTACGTAGACGTACGTATACTGTTGTTAGTTTCTGCATCAAAGCCATTCGCAACACCTAGGAGATCTCAGAGCACCAAACTGTAAAGAAAGCGTATGGAAACTTTTAAGTGTTCTGGTTCGCATTGCACTATCCAGTTTTATTTTTAAGGAGCGTACACTTATGTTATTAGCTGTGTTATTAGTTATATTATTGTTATTCGTCTGTATCAGTGGTTCTTAAAATGTGTTTCACGGATCCCAAGAGATTCAGGACAAATTCACAGGGATCCGTAGATACGTTCCTGCAATGGATACTTTGAAATTTACTAATTTTTTAAATTAAAGTAATAATGTTTTGTTAAAATCGACCGCGAAACTTCTTTAATTGGCTATTTGTTTATTTCAGATGACAGTTATAACATCTAATTAACAAACCCTCTGTACACACGGAGCGATAGTCAGATTAATAAAGGTAAAATTGTGCAACTTATTGTTACTTATGTTACTAGCATGTATTTATAGCTATCCAAAATCAGTTCTAAGATATAAATTTTTAATACTGGTTACCCATCATCCGAGTACTCTATTTACGTGAGCATTGATATGAGAATCCGTGGTTGTTGGAAACCAAAAGAGGTTCCGCGAGCAAAATTTTGGGAAACACAGGTGTATGTGTTATTCCTTGCAGCATTGGAAATAATTACAGATTTTCATAAAGCTTTGTACGGGCGGCACACCCCACCACGCCATTGTGCCACCAGTATGACCAACATGATAGCACAGCAACAAGTCACACTTCATGTAGGTTCTGAAATGTTTTGTGATAGTTGAGACACTGGGAAGATACTCGAATTAAATTTTTACTAGAGTATCTTTTTCTTAAAGCATGAAATATGAACACATCTTCCGTACAACATCTGTATGTGTACTTCGATGGTATTCAGTAATAAACTTTCCGAACGAAACATTTCTTTTCGTAGTCTGTTTCACGACACGTCCGTAGCCTTTTCCACAGTCGGTTCTTCTTAGTGCGCCAACTAATGCTTGCTATTTCAATTGCAGTACCATCTCATATCCTTAAGGTCATCGAGTAACTGCTTACTTCTTTTTACTCATTACTGTCACATCTACCCTTCCTTCTCTCTTCCTCCACTAACTTGTTGTAGAAGGCAGTTACGGCACACATTGTAACCATTCCAATTAGCTTTCCTTCCTTTTATTGTATCAGTTGTATTGTTGCTGTCTTCCTCGTCTCTGTGTAATACTTCATTTCTCACACGATCGATACAAATGATCTTCTCCGTATTTCTCCATTACCCCATTTCAAACATTTCCTTGTATTGTTGATCTCCTTTCCGAGGTTTCCAAGTTTCAGCACCATACAAAGTTGTTTTCCAAATGTATAATTTTACTAATTTCTTCCTTAATTTTAAGCCAAATTTGCTTGTAAAAAAGAAGTCTTTCTCTTTTTTAATGCTGCATTTGCCATCCTGGATTTAATTTTCGGTGTACATCGTGCGTCATTTAGCATGTTACCCTGCTACCCAAACAATTTAAATATCCACATTCTCCAGATGTTTTTGATCTACCATTATTTGTGCTGGGGATGGCTGCCTTGAGATTCTCAAAACTTCAGTTTTTTCCACATTTATTTCCATCCCATAGCGTCTACTGTTTTCAGCTATTCTATCGGTCATATGAACAACCCATGTAACATTCTGTATTTACATCAATTACACAAGACAACATTTTATATAGCACTGTCGGCACGCCGCTGATAAACTTAATGTATTCTGAGATGTGAAGCCGCACAGTTTGATTGGTACGTACATGGAACATGCGTATGTCATAGCGTCACTGTAATCTTACTATTCATCTCCACGTGAGCCTCAGTCGTCATATGGGGACCCCACTGCTGACGCGCTCTTCCCGCTTCATCATTCACAATCATCCTTCAATTTATAGCTATACCCGTATTAACGATCAGGTGGAAAGGCATCGCTCAGTAATCCAAGACTAAAAACAGGCTTAAATATTTATATGCCACAAGAGTAGTGACTTTTATTCACACAATTCATTTGTACGAATTGTTCGGGTGTTTTGTGTTGCAGGGAGTTACTTCCGAACGGCAGCATGTACTTTCCACCGTTCCCACCTGAGGACTACAACCCAGAACTACACACGGCCACGTATCGCTGTCGGGCTACCAACCCTGCGGGTAGCATAATCAGCAGGGACTGCAAGCTGAGGGCAGGTCTGATGACTTGTGCATAGTGTATCAGAATTGCTTTCACTAATAGTATTAATTTATTTAATTTTACGTTAGCCAATCCTCTTAGCCCTTCTTTTGTGTTTTTCGTTTCTTGCCTAGGAAATACCTCAAATTTTTTTATTAAATCTGAATTTCTTATTGCAGTGAGGGCCTTCTGAAACGTGACAGCATGCAATTTGATAGACTGACAACGACACCAGGGTTTCGGAGGAACGTTGTGCCTCCGTCTTTATTTCCTACAATGTACCACATCCCAGAAGCCTGTTCTCATGCCTGAACGACGGCAAATATACGTTCTTTTACCTATTGATTGCCCTTGCATTTCTTTTTATCCTTATATTTCTCTCTTTCATTTCGATATTTCTTGTTTTTTTTACTTCATTTCTCTGTGTATTTTTTTTCGGTTCTTGTCTTATTTAGTTCCCTCAATCCTCCTCCTCATTGCTTGCTTTCTTTTCTATGCTCTCACTAAATATTTTTCCTCCGGCGCTTCGTCTTCATTTTCCCTCTTCTTGTAACACTTTTTTCCGATTTGTTATATTTCCATTCGTTCCATTTATTATTACAGTATTGTATTTGTTATAATTGCCTTTTAACTTTCTGTTATTTCGTTTCTTCTTACATACTAATCCTACCTCTTTCGTCTTAACGTAGTTTATTTCATCTGGTTTGATTTATTTGCCTACTTCAGTAACCAGTTACACTTTTCGTCTTAATGTAACAGAGCATGTTATGTATTGATGCTGAAGGAATTAGATATACGAATTTTAATTCACTGTTTTAGCTGGACTTATCTAAGTATTTTCGTAAATACTTATCTTAATAAAACATAACCACCCTTCCGAATTTATGCCTCAAATGAAAGCCTTTAAAGAAAGGCTTGTTCTTCACTTTTACTTTCTCCCGTCGTTCTTTCGAGAACATTTTTTGAATTATATTTTTCCCGGAACTCGTACATAACAAGGTGCCACGTCATAATGCAAAATTTGAATTTCCTGTTTATATTAATACTCCACTATTTTGCACAAATCACTTTTATTAAAGCAAAATTTTATTTCCAGTAATTACTTGACTCCTTACGTGAATTGCGAAATTGTCTGATTCAAACCTGCTCCATTTTTTATGTACTTTTAGCCAAGGAATGCACACAATTTTCATTAGATTTAAAATAATATTTCTAAAAACACTAAACTCCTACAGATTTCGGATCTTACTGTTCCATCATCAAGGAGTACATTAATTGTTGTTGCATGAAGTAATTCCTTAATAATATTTTGATTTCTCGCGTATTTAGAAGAAACGTGAATTCTTCCGTGTGAAGTGAATTTGCGTAGTGGAGAGAACTGTTACACTGCAAGTTAAAATATAAAATATAATCATCATCATCATGTTCCTGAAGGGTTAGGCGTGTTTCCTGTTCCTTGAACCTCAAGATGAAGTTGGTCCCTCCACCTCTTTTTCGGACGTCCTATGTTCCTTCGTCCTTTTGGTTTATATTGTAGTGCTTGTTTTGGTAGTCTGTTTGTGTCCATCCTCTGTACGTGTTGTAGCCACTTTTTCTGGTACTGTTTTATTTCCTTTACTATG
>Ga0131853_10025629_pt1 | contig 10624 bp, 8 predicted proteins | sample TergutLab28metaG_FD_92764 | JGI IMG/M metagenome (GOLD analysis project Ga0131853, IMG submission 92764) | Labiotermes labralis P1 segment gut microbial communities from Petit-Saut dam, French Guiana - Lab288 P1 (version 2) (version 2) | ecosystem: Host-associated > Arthropoda: Insects >... | reverse complement strand
GCTGAGTGGACCCCGTTCCAGACCCACTACTACTCAGAAAATCTGGTAGCGCCGGGGATCGAACCCGGGACCTCTGTATCTGTAGCTAGAAACTCTGACCACTAGACCACAGAGGCGGTCTAACATGTGTGATCTAGCAGATAGAAATGCGTTTTTCACAAATTCTGCAATAGCGCAGGTGTGTTTTTTTCCTCGCATTTCGCCCATACAGGAAAATGTTTCAAAATAAACTTACAAATCGTAACACATTACCCATCTTCTGCCATATGTTCTTTCTATTTTACCTTCGAATTTGTTAGCATAAGAATTGCCAACTTCTGAGACTGAGGAATAGCATGATGATGGAGAAAATAATATAAAGATGACCGTCATAACTTTTCTTTACCAGATATTATGTTGATAAAATTAAAGCGAAGGAGACAGCCTGGGCCTGTAGCACGCATGATAGGTTGAGTAATGCCTACGGAATATTGGTCTGACAGCTTGAAGGAAAGTAAATACTTGCAAGACCTAGAAGCCGATGGAGTTAATAAAAACTGATATTAGGTGACAGGGTGGGAGAATGTGAACTGGATTTGTGTGGCTGATAGTAAAGATCCAGTGGTCTTCCAGTGGTAGTGTGTTTTAAACACCGCTGTGAAGCATTTGGTTCCAGTCACATATAACTTCAGGGAAATATTTTGCTTAGCCGAGCAACTGTCAGTTGTTCAAATTTATAACCGAGGAGCAGCGTAAAAGAGGTGATGTCCATTTTTTTTTTTAATTTTGGTCAAATATGATTGAAGTTTGTAGACACAGTTCAGTTTCTTGAGACTGTGCCTTCAACTTCTTATTCATACATCCGTCTGCTAGTCTTGATATAAATCATTCATTACTGACCCGAAGAAAGCGTTGTGGAAATACTTTTGTCTGTTTGGAGGGAAGGTGTCAATGCCTATGAAATTCTATAAAGTGATATTGAATAAAACAGCGACATATTTACCGGAAATATCTGTTTATCAGACCGCCCTCCTGCATGCTCCTTTTTCAAAACTTTTGCAAGAATTGAGGCGAAATTTGGTCTACACTAAACGGATTCGACGGAAGTCAGTGTTGGCTGTGTAGTTAAATAATAAACGCTATTTCGCATGGAAGTCAAATCGTACTTTAGCGGTCAGAAAGGTAAAGCAGTCCCATTACAGGCCTAGACAGGACCAGAGGGTGCCAGGTAGTTAAAGTTCCCAGATTTCGTAAGAAGGGCACAGAAGGGTGGTAGGTTGTCAGCCTTACGCATCGACCGCCTTTACCCCCAGGAAATATTTCTTGTACTCATTTCTGTTAGAGGCTGAGTCGACCCCAGGGCCACTTTAGCGGTCAACTGCTCTAAAATTCTACACAGAATAAAATACGATGTTCTAAAGATTTTAAATTTTAATGCAAACATATCTTCGGTACAGAGACCGCGGTAGCACAGTGGTTAAGGCACTATGCTACAAAGTGGAAGGTCGCTGGTTCGATTCTAGATGGTGTCATTGGAATTTTTCATTGACGTAATCCTTCCGATCGCACTATGGCCCTGGGGTCGACTCAGCCTCTGACAGAAATGAGTACCAGGAATATTTACTGGAGGTAAAAAGTGGCCGGTGCGTAAGTCTGACAACCTTACTAACATCCTGGGCCATTGTCACGTTATCTGGGAACCTCAACTTCCTGGAACCCTCTGGGCACCTCGGGCCTGTAATGGGACTGATTTACCTTTTTTTATATCTTCGGTACGCAGACTACGCCATAAATTATAAAAGGAAATGGTTGTTCATTGCACATAGTATGAATAGCATTACCGTAATTCGTGCCCGTAACTTAAGAGAATGGAATTACTCGCAGCAGATTATTTTTCTCTCTCTTTTTTTAAGAGAATATGTAGTTACGTACCTAAACGGTATTAGTTTTCACAATTTAAATAAGTTCGTTTGGTAGCTGCTGAAAGTTAATGTGACTCGTCATACTGATTTTATTAATTCAAGGTCTAAACATGTGACATGTGACAGGATATGAAAACCAGGTGTCACAAACGTGATCGTCGAAGTACAGTGTAGGTCTACCAGCCTATTACAGAAGAAACAGAAACGTACCTAGTACAGTATCGTAATCGGTCACATAATACTTTACAATTACGTGAAGAATAAATGATTTAGAGTTTTTTCGCTCTTATAATTTAATACGAAATTAATGAAAATTGAGAGCGTTAAAATGACACTGCAAGCAAGTGCCATATACTTGTACCCCACCTAGAGTACACGCTTATGCCATTGTTTTGAATCCTAACACGCCCGTAGATAGATATGACCGGGCGGGTGCATGGTGGACCATGGAGGAATGCTTGCTTTGATTTTATTCAGCAAATATTTTATCTTAAGTATTCAATGTATTTTGTCAGTTCCCATACATAAGATTGTTGTTTTCCTGAGTCAGCTTGATCCTGAAGACTCGTTTGTTGGATTCACATTTTCACATTTCTTTAAGCAGGTGGAATGTGGTACAGAGCAGAACCAACTAGCCCCAAATTTCGAGAGATTGTTATGATGAATTGGTTCCGTTATGTATGACGACTGTGTAGAAGTAAGGGTCTTTAATTTGACTTAGATTTTGCAGACGGCTTATTAATAAGCATCCTGATGTATTGTTCCAGAGTCGAATGTGGGAACTTCTCCGCAAAAGGCAGGAGTATCAGCAAGTGCGGAAGCCAAAGGTAGCCGACTGTAGGATGAACAGAAGCTGTCCAGACGGCGGACCGGAAAAGCAGACCTCGTTGCCGACCCCCATCATCACAATCGACAGCCTAAGAGAGCGGTTCCACCTGTCGCTCAGTCCTCATCGACATCCTTTACGACAAGCAGCTCCACTTACGGTTGAGCCCAGCGACAAGTTGGACCCAAAGACAACTAACGGCGATGTCTGCCTTCTCACTGACAGCCCCTATCGAATTCTCAGGGTAAGTGGTGGCAGTACAGAACGGCGTTCCTACAGGTTCAACATCTGCACACACCTGCATTTGTACTCTGCAGAAGCTTTACTCAGTTTCATCAGGCACGAAGATATCGGTGCTTTAACTTTTATATTACAGATCCGGCCGTAGCAAGAAGTAAAAGGCAAAGTTGCTAGACTTAGGAACTGGGAAGCGAGGCTCCGGCTGCGTTCCCCAGCAAGTGAAAATTCGTTGCCTTAGATATATCGTACTAAAATGTCGTTTAAATGTTGTACTCACATCATATGACACACAATTCATGTGACTACATACATACATATGCTGTTCTGCACATTCTTATTTACGTAAGTTCCGCAAATTTGTGACGGCTCGTAAAAATTTGCTATTTACGTGTCATTTTTATAACTTTGGAACATGATAATAGGATTGGTGTTGTAAGTGGTCTTATCGACTTTGAGAGGCTAATTCTGGTAACGATTAGCTGCCATATGCTCAAATAGCTCTCGGGTGATAATGAACTGCTTGTCGATAGTACTATCGAATTACTCGAATTACAAACACTGTCGCGATAAAATAGGGGCTAGCAACGAAACGCATAGTTCACTCTAGAGCCTAAGTCAGTATTTAATTATTGTGCCTACAGCTATCGGATAGAAAGAATAGCAAGACTTCACAATATTTTTTTCCTTTCCGTCTACTCTGTCAGCTAATGAAGGTTAGTAAGGCTGTGCATGACGTGCTGGTAGCAAAAGTTGCATGTTATTCGCATTCTTCTGATTTGGTGGGCTCCCCTACTTCAGTTTCGACTGTTTAGTGGTAAAATTCTTGGCTCAGAGAGACGGAAATAATAATATGATTTACCAAGGTCCTCCAGTTAATCTCAGTTTTAGTTCCATAACATAGATTACAATCGTTTTATCTCGCATCATTTATCAAATTTTATCTTTCACGGTTATTATGCCTTTCGACGATTGAATGTAAAAGTAGGTAACTGCGTGCATGAAGTTCTAGTACATATAGATGCTCTTCCGCGAAGTAACTCAAGCACTAACTCTCTATATATTTCTTCAATGCTAGTTGGCTTAGTAATCTTCCGCTTTGAAAGTTGTTCCAGTTTTACTAACTTTGGCACCAATTATTTCGTACTATGTACTCTTAGAATTAACAAAGGAGTAATAAAAAATTCCTCAGTATTCACACTCCTGAAATTGCTCCAAGTATTGATAGTTTGAAGTATCTTTGAAGGAGCGCAATCATTAAATAGTGACTTAGGCTCTAGAGTGAACTATGTGTTTCGTTTCTAGCCCCTATTTAATCGCGATAGTATAACCAGTAATAACGGCCTCAATTCGCAGTAATTCACTTCTCTACTTATCCTGCACCCTGTCATACGTATTCACGGCTTCATCTTCCGGCAGGTGACACTGTTCGAGGGATGAATGTGCACTCACGAAACGTTCAATTGAGCAGTCGTTGAAATAAATACACATGCGATTTGGTTTTGTTCTTTTTTAACTCGCTTTATTAAGCTAAGTTTTTAAGAATCACTTGAACCTTTTCAGCTCAGTCGGTGTACTGGTTCAGTTGCTGGCCAGGTTGAAAAAAAAAAGTAAAGTTAAAGTTATCCGTGGACACGTAATAGAGGCACATAGGTGGAGGAGTGGTATAGCACCACCCATTTTTAATGTCGGCGCTAGATGGAGGTTAGCGGTTAACTACACGCCCCAGACGCTTTACTCCCAGGAAGAACCCCGGTAACCCATTCAGTAGAAGCTGGGTGGGAAATTTACGGCAAGATAAAAAATTGCATCCGGGCTGTCTCTGGGACCCACCTAGCGTCCTATCAGTGGGTACCAGGGGGTCTCAAGCGAGACTGGTTCGTCGTTACAGCTGCACAATATTGCGTTTCAAACTGTCAGAAATCCTAGAGTGCAAAACATGTGCTGGGTCGTGACAACCTTGCTCTTTGAGGACGGCTGGAGGGCCGCTTCTTAACTTGCAGATGGATTCTAAAAGCTCTAAATATTGTATATTCATAATCTGAACTATGTATTTGTATAAAGACAAGCATGTCTGGGTTCGAATCACACTTGCTGGGAAAGGTTCAGCTACAAATTACTTTAAATCAGTGGAGGAAATCGAAAAATGATTGCCTCTGGGGACGTCAGGAACGTCTTCGACGTGTATCGTAAGATGTTGTTTCGGTAATACACAGAATTAAGTTATTGAATGTCGCCTGTAAGTATCGAACCCTAAGAGCACTATGCGAATTGCATGATGTCCGACGTCCCCTCTAGGCCTTTGGTCTATCATCCAACATATTAGGATATATGAAACTGGTAAAGTTCTCTCCTGGGAAATTTATTGTCCAGTTCATATTACGAAATAAAAAGGGCGATCGCCTCGGTGGAATTAAAAGAGAATGTCGGTAATAAGTATAACTGAACAGCGACTCACATGCATACGGAACATGCTCGAACAAAAGTTTATCCTTTGTGAGCCATATTAGTTTGCATGTAAATTTCCAACAGTTCAAACGTATATTTTTAAATTTCAAAACAGTCGGACCCATGCTTTGGATTCTTATGACAGGCCTACTTGAATATATTAGGCAGGATCCGAGACGAGATCCCTTTTGATGTCCATTTTCTAACACATGCTGTTGGCCATGTCATAGCTGAGGGATTAGCCTACTACCTCTCAGCCCAGAGCCCTAGGTCAAACGGAGGCCAGACCATGTGGGATTTGTGATGTACAAATTGGCACTTGGACACACTTCGATCTCAGTGTACTTTAGGTTTTCCCTGTCAGTAACATTTCACCACCAATGCTCCGTACCCAGTCACACATCGCCGACAGTATAGTATGATATTACGCCTAAGTTTTTAAGAACCACACATCCGTGAATGCGTGAAACGTGATGAGTTATCCCGTGATCACGCAAACCCGACTGGTATGTACTGTGTGGTTTTGGTGTGATGAAGATCACGCTCGCGATTTTCGGGGAATCACGCGTGCGTAACACTGATCAGTGTCTCGCTCCTCTTGCCTTACAGACGCCTTGTCTTGCGACCCAGATCTGTTGGTATAAAGAAGCTGATTTTCAAAAATTAATTATAAACCCATTAATTATATTTTGGTTAAAATTCAACTGATTTAGCGAGAATGCATCCTGTCATTTACTAGCGGGGCCATGAAAGTAAATGTGGTAAGGAACAAATCACAGGACCGTGGTGTGAGCGAGCAGGGCTGATGAACTGAGAACCTGAAACCCATTTCCCAATCCCATAGATTTTGTGTTCCTCTTCCGTTCAGTTCACAATCCTGGAAACGAACTAGACCCCTCGAGAATTCTTCCGTTACACACACAATATAAAGAAAATAAAGTTGTGGCTCGCATAGACGTGACTTAATCTGTGAAAACCACCGTACCGCACGGGTAATTACGCTGTCGCGCAAAGACCATGTATGAATGCGGTGTTCTGAAAACGAAGACTGTCGGTAACTGACGGCGTCTGTATATAACACTCTTAAACACGTAACATACCCCCAAGACCAGATTTAGTTTGTTGGTTTCCTTGTTTCTTTCTCCGTTTGAAGTTGTTTTTGAAAACGTGGCATGTATAAAAAAAAAGTGTTATTTGTTTATTTTTCGCTTTATTTTTTCTCTGTATTTTATCCTTCATACGCTTTCTTCTTCACACAGTGTTGTTGCACGATTTGCTTGCCTTATGGCGCCACAACCCATGTACAGTTCGATCGCCTGTCCAGGTTTCTCATTATTTGGTCTCATATTGTTTGCTTGTGTCCGTGCACAGGGATATTAGTCTCACACACATTCACCAGCATGAACGAAGAACCGCAACTTTATTAGCTATTATTTCAACCCAGTCACTAGGAATAGAACTAAGCACACCAACTGATCATCCTTGCGTCCATAATCCCTAGAAGGCTTTCCCGCCTGGACAGGCCAGCACATGGAACCTAATTCCATAAGGATGATCAAATTAAAGAAGAGTCGATGAGATGGTAGTGTAGTTTTCGTGGGAGATGTAAATAAATGTACACACAAGTTTAATTGGAAAACTTGAAGAAGAGATATCGCTTAGCACAACTAGGCCTGGTTAGGGGATAATATTCAAAAGGATATTAAGTGAAAATCGTATGAGCGTGGGCCGTGGATTGTTCTGGTTGGCACAGGACACAGTGGGAGATTCTTGTCAACACGCTAATGAACGTTTGGGTTCCATAAACTGAAGGAAATTCCTTGAAAAGTTGTGCGACTCGTACTTCTGAAGAAGTACTTTTTTCCTTGCAGCTAGGTTTTCCTCTCGTCCATACTTACTACACGCCCTGCCCCCAATTTTAATCATTTAATACAAATTGAAGAATAGTGAAAATTACGAATCGCCTCGTTACACCGTTCACTCCAGCCTCCCGTCTAAGAAACCTGCAATCTGTATACTGAAAAACGAAGTATTTCGCCCACTCAGAAAGGATAGAACGGTAATTTATATATATATATATATGTGTGTGTGTGTGTGTGTGTGTGTGTGCGTGTGTGTGTGTGTTTATATATATATATTGAGCATTACACTTTTGGTTAGCAGAAGAAACGGCAAAAGTTACTTTAACAAAAATTGTTGAACCCACATAAATTGCATTATTATAAAAAATAAGGTACAAGCAAACAATTCCCTTTATTTATTCTGCTCATGATTTTCATAAATGCGATTTTGATGTGCAGTTATTGTCCAACTAGAAAATTATGGGGTTCTTTTCTTGGAACTAGCCCTTCTTTTTGTGCCTGTGTACACTGTCTAACACGTCCGTTGGGAGTAACTTGTACATGCCTTCTGCATACCACTGCGTACATTCTAGTCTCTTGTAAGCCACCGACTGGTCAATGCCTGTCACACCGGGATAAAGACGATAGGGCTTCACAATTCCATCCATACAAGACTATTTTTTTTCTTTTTTTGTAAAATAAGATATGAATTTAATGGAAACGTTTCTGTGCGCGCTGTGTCATGAAATGTTGCAAGTGATAAACGGCATTGTGACAGCAGATGCCTTTTGGCTTTCTCTGCAGATACTGAGGTCTGATTGTGGCTGTCAACATTTCTCCTGTTCATCTATCGTCATATTCCTCATCAGGGTCTGGTAGGGACGAGATCGCTTACAGGTCGCAATACCAAAGGATATCTTCTCTCCTCATGCCTATCGCCATGTATTTTATTTTGCTATTTTTTATTTAACGACGTTTTCAGGCTAAACAGGTTTAGCGCTGATTAGTAGAATATTAGTGAATAGTGAATGGGGAAGGCCGTGGAAACAAGCTATCGTCACCTTAACTGACGTGCAATTTCAGTATTTGCGTGGAGATATGGAGGAATTCCACGAGAGAGACTAAAACAGGACAATCGACCCCTGGGCAGAGATTTGAACCCGGGAACCCCAGAATACGAAGTATTTATGTTTCTGTCGCGACGTACAGACCTCCTCAAAATCCCAGGGAGTGAATCGAACGCAGAATATAATTTCGACCTCACATTTCCGCACTGACAATTTTATTTTAAATCCTGTGTCCGAAGTTACGGCTGGAATACAGTAACTTTAAGAAAACCATAATATGGATCTAACCTTATTTCAAACTGCAATTTCTAGAAAGATTAAAGTTTTACTCTTCCAAATATATTCTAAAGCAGCAAGTAGCATACCCTATGAACTTAGGTATATACTGATGTTCTGTGTATCTTAAATTTCTTTGATATCATAGGGTGAAGCAAATTCTTTTTCGGGCCTTTCGCAAAATAGCGAAAAGCGACGGTTAGCTAAGTCATGTCATGTTTGTCTGTACGTCCGTCCGACCCTTCGTCTCCTCATCTGTCCGTCCACATGGAACATATCAACTTCTACTTTATGGATTTTCATGAAATTTGATATTTGACTATTTTTCTAAAATATGTGGAGAAAATTCAAGTTTCATCAAACCTGAGAAGAATAACTGATATTTTACATGAATACGTACGTACATTTATGGTAATATCTCGCTGATTTTTTTTATTAGAATGAGAAGTTTTCGGATAAAATTTGTTGAGAAAGGCAAAACAAACATTTTATGTTCAATAATTTTTTTTTTTAAATGACGCCGTTTATGAGATAATGTGAAATGTCTGGTGGAACCAGACGGGCCGCAGAGGACATCATAAAGGTGCATGCGCACTGAATTCTGAATAACCAAACCTATAGACACACACTCAGAATATGTAATACTTATTGTCGTTCCACTTCTCCAATCGTTACGCAGAGGCGAATCGGTGTTAACACTTATACGTTAATTGCCTGTCTTGTTAATATTCTACAATGCTAACCTTTATTTTTAAAAAGTAAAATTTAGTTATATCTGACACTTTCGTAGATAAACTCCAGAATTTTCCACCAATATTATGGGAGGGGGGAAACATGTTTTGAAATTAATGGTTCTTTATTATGGTAGTTTAATATTGCTCAGCATGCATTATATCAGTAAGCCACGCAAATGACAGGGACCACGGGGAAGCAATGTAATTGAGTCCTTTGGGGAAAAGCAGTTTTGACTGTACGTGTTTCGTGTGTCACACACATGTCTTGTTCATCCTGTCGGAAACATCGTCATGTCTCGTGAGAGATGTGGTGGAGATTTATAGGAATAAAACAAGCACGGATACGGTAAGTTCTGTAGAAATTTCTAGAGCTACTGGAGGCTGATCACGACATATGTTGTCAAGCAGGGGTGTCAAACCCGCGGCTTGCTGCCACATTTTTAAATTCGCTATATGTACTGTAATAATTACGCAATAATTTAGGTTAAAATATACCACATATTGTGATATCTGTACGCGCGGCCCGCGAACCAGTCCACAATAAAGGTTGTGACCTTTTACCAAAAAGGGTTGGACGCCCGTCTTGTTAAGTATTTACTTTGAAACAATAACAGAACAAATCTAGCAAAGAAAATATCTTACGCTTATGTGTGATATTAAAGTCGATGAAGAAGGTCTGGTGGTTTTTTTTTTGCGGTAGAATATTCTTTGTATATTATCTGCATGAAAATGCACGTAAGGCTTGGGAAGTCAGCTCAGTCTTTCAGATTTTAGGGCAGTTTCCTTTGAATATTGCCCGCCGTGTGGATCAAAATGTACGCGACGTTTGGTATGCTGACACTGCCCCTGACTTCATGTAGACAGTGGAATCACATGTATCTTCAGTGTGCCGCTGGACTCACAATTCTACTTTAAGGCGGAGGTATGGCCACACCCAGGCATATTGTGTTATATAGATCAGGGTTGCCCAAAACAAGTTCAGAAGAACCGTATTAGGTGTTGGCCGCGAAGTTGTGGCGTAAATAGGAAAACAGTATACGTCAGCATTGTACTGACGTATACTGTGTAACGTTAATTGAATTACAAGCACATCATGATGCCTTCATTCAGAATATTTGCTGCTACGAGGAGTGTTCAATAATTTATCTACCTAAGCAGGAAAGAAGGCAACGAGCGGATTGAAACAAGTCTGTGCATGTTGGGACATGTCTTGAGGTGTCACATATGCAGCCTCAGCTCAGTGCGATTCTAACTGTCAGAGTGACAGCATGTCAAGTGAACCTGTGTGTGAGGT
>Ga0131853_10025628_pt1 | contig 10625 bp, 9 predicted proteins | sample TergutLab28metaG_FD_92764 | JGI IMG/M metagenome (GOLD analysis project Ga0131853, IMG submission 92764) | Labiotermes labralis P1 segment gut microbial communities from Petit-Saut dam, French Guiana - Lab288 P1 (version 2) (version 2) | ecosystem: Host-associated > Arthropoda: Insects >... | reverse complement strand
TCAGGGTGGTGCGTGTTGTTGGGGTGGGTGGGTGGTTTTTTCAAGGATGTCGTCTTTTTTGGGTGTCTTTTTGTTGGGGTTGTTTTTTTTTGTTGGGGGGGGGGGGGGGGGGGCCACAAGCACAATCAGCTTTCAGACATGTTGTGGTCTGCAGTTCGTGCTGTGGGTGTGCTGTTCTTCTTGATTTTAGTTTTCAGAAAGAAAAGAGACTGTGTGGTTGTATCCTGATTGTAAAGTGTCACTGCCAGAGTGCTTCAAATTGTACCACACAAAGCTAAACTATTTGTAAATACAGGAAATGTGTTTTGCACAGTTTTTTTTTCTGTAAATTTTCATTGTGGCTTCAATAATTTTTTTCTATGCTTCTACAGGAATAATGTGTTCATATTTATATTCAAATTAAAGTATGAATCTTTTTCTCTCAGAATATGGTAAGGATATTACAATATACCTATTATACTCATGATAGAATTTAAATATATGTGAAAACTGCCTGGGTTTCTGGACCCAACAAAACACCGAAGGGTTGGTACTCAAAGTGTTAAAGCGCTCTAAATTCAAACCACAAGAAGAGGAACACAATACCTTTTGCTCAAGCAATGCCCTTCGGACAGATACTCTGTCTTCCAGTTCTTTACGTTCTCTATTTCGTTGAGCTTCAGCCTGCATCTTGTTCTTGGATTGGTATGCCATCAGAATTTCCAATTCATAATGCAGCCGCTCCTTTAAGTGTTGACACTCAACTTCCTGTGACTCGTCCAATCGAATCTGTTTTATGATATAAATTTACACATACAGTGGTTAAAATAAAGACTACATAATGCTTGAGAATGGCAATGCTGACTATACAGTTCACTAAAACACACACACACACAAATCAGTTTTATTTCCTTTCATTTTCAATATGTTAACAATGTGGGGATTCCCAAATTGTTGGTTCAATACAGGACTTGAAAGTGACCTATTTGAGGTGAAGGTCATTACAGACAGTCACTGCAATCGCTCCTTCCACTACATATGCTTCTGGCAACCATTTTCATTATTATTACTATTATTTAATTAGAAAAGACTACAAAAGGTTCAAGAAAAGAAAGTACATTCAAAACCACTACAAATGTCCTACCACCTGTATTGAAAAGAGGCATAAAGGATGAGTGGTAACAAATTATATTTATGGTAGAGGTCTGCTTGGGCCAATATTTCAGTATTCTACCCCGCCTAATGGAACAGTTTCCCTTTATATTTGTCACCTATACCCAAATGAAGCCTGAATAAAACCCAATCTATTTACTATCTGGTCTGAGTCACATGCCATTAGTACACATATCTTGTAATGCATAAACTGTAAGTAATTCTTGAATGAATTGTTTAACAATTTTCTAAGACCATATAACATTTCTTTGATGTTTAAGAAACAGTATAGGTATCAAACATGATCAGTAGTTTTGCCTTGGACTGTTTCTGGGAGGATGCATTTACAAAAATTCCTAAGTACATTGCACCCAGATTTGTTTCCAGGTCCTGAATTAACCCAATTTCCCAAGCTCATCCTTTAAATACTAAACTAACCACATTACATGCAAATGTAGACAACTGTAACTCACTGGTCAATTTGCAACACATAAGTAACCTCACAGTTCTCTTTGGTACTTGCCAATTTTTTGAGTGCATCATGAACATGCAAGTACAAATAAAATTTGCTTTGTTAAAAAAAAAATGGTTTGAGAGAGCCCGATATACTGGTACCATCTGACCTGAACCTAAACCTGAACATCAACTATGCCACCAGGCCTGGGCCTGCCCCTCAGGTCAGACCTAGACCCAAACAGACCTCTAATTTATGTTATCAGATTGCTCACCGATTGTTTCTGAAGCATTTCAGCAATGCTCTGTTCATACTGGTCACCAAGAAGGGCAAGCTTCCTACGCTGTTCTTCCTTTAACTTCTTAATCACCACTTTCTGCTCATCCTTTGCTGTTGACTGTAGGATCTGTGCCTTCAGCGCTTTGTACTGGCGTGTCTGTATCTTACATGTCTCACGAAACTGTTTCCGAATTTGCATTTCCTTTTGCTGGAATATAAACACAGTTTTATCATCAGATTTCCAGAATCAGTTCACAGCTGATAATGAAGGTGAAATGCCTCTGGCCATATGAACATTACTTTTATATGACAGGGGCATGAGAACATCTACTGTACTACCTTTCTGCAAGATCTGAATTAATGATTCATGTGTGTGCATAAATAATTAAAAGGTAAAGCAATTCCATTACAAGCCTGGACAGGCCCTGAGTGTTCCAGGAGGCTGAGGCTCCCAGTTTTCAAGACAACTGGCACATGAAGGTGGTAAGGTTGTCAGCCCTACACACCTTTACCCCCCATAAAATATTCCTGGTACTCACTTCTTTCAGAGGCTTAATCAACCCCAGGATCACAGCGCAACCAGATGGATTATGTCAATGAAAACTCCAGTAACACCATCGGGAATCGAACCTGCGACCTTCCGGCTTGTAGCACAGTGCCTCAACCGACTGTGCCACCACGTGCCCCATAAATAATTAAAGGATATGCCTTATTCTAAGCCTCTCCGTAAGGGCCATCTGCATGTATCATTGATGTAAACAACAGAAAATTTACTCTGGTCAAAAGTCATCAGCACATGACAGCAAATTTGGAAACCACATGCCAATGGGTTCAATTCTCACAAGATGCATGGACAGTATGAGAATTTAATATTACTACTGGTTTTATTCAATTGTTATTTTCACATCTGTACTGTCTAGGTTGTCAATGGATAATGAATTACTGGAGCATAACAACCACAAGATTTTGAGAGTCAGGTCAGAAATTCCTTGCCTGCAAGCCATAACCTGTCACTGCATACCTCATGCATGTACAGTTCAGTAAGCATCTTATCAGTTTAACTGCAGGAACCACAGAACCATGTTGTGCCACATGTACAAGTAAAACAAAGATGTACAATACAGAATAAGCCTATCAACATTCATTCAAAGGAAATGATTATCATGTTGCAAGGTCACAAAGCTGTTTCTTAAAGATGTGGACCAATGAAAAATTAACCTTCTAATGCCCAACAGCATATATCACAATGTAAACAGGAAACTACTGAAGGTAATAATACACCATGAGAACATGACTGTATGATGCTCACAGGTTTGCCAACAAACCACACCTAGAAATCTGTTCTAAGTTACAATGATTACAACCATTATGTCACCTTGAGGCTCTTGGGCTGCTGCTTCAGTTCAAGGGCATGCTTCTTTCGCAGTTCTCGCTCTGAACGCTGCATGTAGTCCTGCTGGTTCTGCAGCTCAGTGCCATGCTGTCGCTGGATCTGTTCTTCACGTAACTGGTGTACTGCCTTTTGTTGACGGTACTCCAGTTCCTGAGTCTTCTCATGATGCCTTAGCAGCATTGAGTGTGCCTGCTCTAACTGCTGCTGTCGTTTGTTCAGTTCCTGCAACAGTGTGAAAAATCACGAGTATTACACACTCAACCTTGGTGAAATAAATCAGTCCACAAAAGATATTGAGGTTCTCACAGTAGTGCTGCTGAAGATTCAAGCAATGTCAACTAACAGTTACCAACATTCCAAAGAAACGAACCGCCTTCACCTCTGGGGTCCAGCAGTCTGCTGTGGAACATAAGTAACTATTGATCAGATGACATGGTATAACATCCAAGAAGGCTTGAACTCTCAAGTCAGCCCATGTCCCTTTGCTCCTCATTTCTTACTGGGCATTCTGAATCAATGTTATGAATAAAGCACATTTCATGCTTTTGTTGCACTACAGGACATACTCTCTATGAAATGAACATCCCTTACATGCCATGAATTATGTGGCAGTAACAAAACACTTTGTGAAAAAATAAAAATTACAGGTTTGAGATGAACAGGATCAGTCAGAAGCAAGACATGCATGACTAACAGGATGATGAAACAAATTAATACTTTTAATTATTTGGGATATAATATATCCTACATAGAAAAAAAGGATCATACTGCAAAAACTGTAAAGTTTGTCATATATCTAGAATTTACAATCAGATCTTGAAACCATCATTACCTTGTAGGCACATAAGAATACAAATTTAGAACATTTGTTAAGGCAGCATCTTACTGTGGCTAGGTATCAAGAACAAAATCTGATGTAGAAGAATTACACCTGGAAGGATGCGTTTTCTGAGAACTGTGGGATACACCCTTTTGGACCATTAATGAAATAGGAAAATTATGAGATCTAGACACTGCACAAGTAACAGAATTTAAAAAATTAAAAACAATGTAATGAATCTTAGAACCCCAACCAAAAGGAGAGTTTGTGAAGACTTCGGAAATGATGGACAGATTCTGATTTGTCATATCCCCAAAGGTCTCAATAGGCCTAATACTGGCAAAAATGATGACAACCACAATGGCATCAATGACGACAACAACATAACATAACATAACATTACAGGTTAACCTGATGATCACTGTACGTAAATACTGATTCTTACCTCCCGTAACAATTCCTGTTCCAGACTATGGAAAATGAGTAATTTTTTTCTACGGAACTTGCGAATTTCAAGATCAAGATATTCCTTTTGGCCCCGTATTAGCCGCTGCTCCTCTTGCGCTTCCAGCTGTTTCAGGTTGTCCTTCTGGCTTCTATCAACAGATGCAGATATCACAAAGTTAACAGTTACATCACTTATGACATAAAGTTCATACTGCACATGATTAGACAGAAAATACAGACTTATTTTAGAAATCAACCTCACTGAGTGCAGTTCCAAATGAAACCCATCAATATTACACTTCACAGGTGTAAAAACAAGTTAAATACAGTTTTGTATTGACAATGCCAGGTTATTTACTTTAAGTACTACTATTCCAAGCTTACTGTAATGTGGCATCCCGCTGCCTCTTAGGAGTTGATTCATCTAGGCTCAATTCCCGTTTCCACCTTTCTTTATTTGCTTTGTACTCCTTCTTCTTTTGCGTTTCAAAAGTCTTACGATCTTGCTCCTGTCGCCCACAGATTTCCTTCTGCAGCTTCTTCTCAGCAGTTAAGTTCTGCTTCAGCTACAATAAAAGAATACATCAATTTACCAGAGTGTCTTCAGTCCCAAAAATATCTGCAACAAATATGCAGGGTCAGCAAAGAGTCCCTGTGCACCTGGACAAGAATGATGCTGTACAATGGGGAAGTGGTGAAGTACCAATCATAAAATACTTTAGGTGGCATATGTGACCTCTGCCTACCAGGACCAACCCCTTCTAACTACACAGTCTCACCACAATAACGTAAACTCCTTCAATGTGACTTCCACTCTAACCTATTTCTACTTCCAATAAGTGCACAGGCACGTTTTGATCACCCTGTATAGGTCTTTGGATACATACGCATATTCCATTACACAAATTTAATTGCAGAAACCTTCTTTTTAATTACATGATCATTTGTAATTTTCCTTCAGCACTCTTCTTGTTTCTTCCACATGCCTACAATTGAATGGTAAAAAATGTGCAACAAACATCAAGTTATACATGCATGCATGCACATCTATTTCCAGTATAAAATCCTTGTGTAATGAATCTACTTGGAAGACCAAGAAGCTGAACCAATGACAATATTAGAACAAATTTCAGAGACAAAAACTCTAATTATGTGGTCTGAATTGCACCAATTCACAATACAATTCTAGACAGAGATTCCAATTTATCTGAAGCTTCAGATTTTGTTGTTCAAGACAGTTACTGAATGTCATAATAACATTTCTCAATTTCCTGCTAGTGGTAGATTTACAATGGCTGTAACATAAACAGGGCATGGCACAAAAGTTCCTCCATCTCATCAATCAACAGAAAGTACTGTACGGTATTTTAGGTATATCTATGGGTCGTGTGCAAGGACAATATTTAATACTAATGGCCACATATGGGAAGCTTCTTCCTGAAAAGTACTTATGAAGAGGAAACTGATGAACTGCTACTAAAAAACTTGATCCAACAACAGTGCCTACATAAATCACACTTCTAACTCATACTTTCTGGTACTAACTTGACCAAATCTATAGCATGTCAATCTTGCTTGGGGTTCAAAAACAGAAAAACTCCAGTAACACAAAATAGTAGCATTATTTTCTCATGTCAGTAAGACTTAGTGTATCATAATGAAGTGAGATGATGCCATTTAACCTATATACAAAAAACAAAGTTTTCTGGGACATATACAGCCCTACAAGATCCTCAGTTTATCCATCTCGTATCATTGGTCACTTGATGTTGGATATCTTATTGCGTGAAACTTGTGTGATTCACCAAGTCACCCATACCAATTTGTTGATGGATTTGTTACATTTGTGGGATAAAGGCATGAAGTAAGTATTTAGTCAAAGTGAGAATACCTCTGCAAAAAGCTTGTTTCTGTAAAACACATATTATAAATACCATTCCCACAAGCAGTATCATCACAAATTCAAACAAAGGTTTCACGTTGATATGCTACGCACATCCTGACACCAATTTTTTATCACCTGTCAAAGTATAAAAGAAGGCTGCCTTTTTCCAGCAAGAATACAAGGGCTCACACAGCAAATACCATATTAACCTGAATGCAAGATGACTCTAATCTAAGATGAACCTCCCAAAAAAAATATGCCTGCCTAAGGAAAATGTATTTATCCAAATCTAAGATGATTCCCCAAAATAAAATGTCTACCAAAAAAAGTATTTTACTATTAATTTCATACTCTTAATATGCAAAGCATGTCAAATTCTATCTACCTTTACCAATTAGTGTCACTGTCTCCATCTTCATAGTCGGTGTCTTCTTCTTCTTCCATACACTTACTCCTAACATCACTCCTCCACACTGTTATCCCACAACATATCATCATCAATCCCATCCATTGCATTGGATATATGGCACTTCTCAAAACTATACACAGTTACTTCTGGTGAGATATGCTGTCATGCCATTACGATCCACACTGACTAAACACATTTCTTGGTTTATATCCTACTTAAACCCATAATGATTCACAATTTTACCCACAGATGGTGTTAGTGATGTTACAAATCTAAATACAAGTATTCTGGAATGTTGAGTTGTGTCTGTGGTCTGATCACAGTGAGTTCATGGTTCTTTTTATGATTTTTAATTTGTGGATTGGTCCAAATTCTATTTTTTAACCTTGTAGGAAATTTTTAATTTTTCAACAGCCACTTTCCTGCTATCACTCTTGGACTAGATCTATTCTCAGACGCATATTTTAACAAGTTAATGTATGTATTGTGCCCAGTGATTAAGAACAGCTCAATCTAAGGGGTCCACTAGGTTAAATGCTTCTTTGTTTGTAAAAAGAAACAGAGCGGAATCCAAAACATCATGCTTCTTTGAGAAATTATATGATGGGTAAGTCTCCAAAAAGAAGACTGTGTCAGTTAACTTGTCTTTTTTGGCTTTATTGACCCCTGAAGATAGGACTGATAGGCTGTCCTGAACGTCAGTAATTACCACTCAACGCTGCACAAAATCTCAGAAGAGTGGGGAACGAACATGACGATTTGGCAGTGCAGGCCTTGGTTTGGCTCTGTATTGTACAGTTCAGAGTGATCTGGTTCAGCATGCCATTTGTGATTTTAAGACAACCTCACATATTCAAGTGCCAATTTTAAGGAAAAAAAACTTATGATTTGTATTCGAGTAAATACGTTAATTATATGTGTTGTACGGAGAGTTTTTTCTTCATGACAGAATTAGCATGGGATTGTGGCCTCAATTGCCTGATAAGAATGCAAGTCATTTTTATTTCCTGGATATGATGAAGAGTGAAGTGTACAGTAATGAACCTTACAAGGAAGATGATAAGAAAACATTAATTTAGGGGAACCATTTCCAGCATATTCTTTAAATATGGTGACTAGAAAAAGAATACTAACTGCAATATATTGAAATAAAACACACGGTTCCCAACTCATGAAAATTTAAATACCAGGGGGGGGGGGGGAAATGCACTGCTTGCCGCCATGCAAAATGGTCTGTTTGGTGACCAAAAATGGTCCTGTACATCACCATGTATATACATTTATTTTGTTTGAAATTTCTTGCTTCATTATTAGTTTGTACATAGACAGGTGTTTCATTACATATGTACTTGTAACACTTGCATAGCCATACAATATCACAAAATGGTTCTTTCTGTAACTTGCATTTGTTTTGGTTGTATATGGCATGTTTTGAAGGGGAGTGCCTTCAACTAATGTTATTCATATTACTTTCATTTCCTACTACTTCAAACAATATACTCTACATTAGAGGCAGACACTTGCTTACAGCAATTTATGAACAAAATATGAGCATGTGGAAGACCAACCTTCTTTTCAAGCTCCTGCTGATGTCTAATCTGCAGTTTCTCAAGCTCTTTGCTGAACTGTTGCAGTAGTGACTCATATTCCTTGTCCAGCAGCTGTTTATGATTCTCCATTTCTATCTTGCACCGCTCCTCCAGCTGCACATAAAATTAATATGTTTGCAACTAAATAATTACACACGATACATTGCAACAATTACAAGTCCAAATTTTTTTTCAGCACCACATTTTGGTGCCAAGGTCCCGCAAAAGATACCATATTGGTATTCATTATGAATAAGGAAGGCCAAAATCTTTCAATTGCTTAAAGCTACAAAATATTTGTTACAGTACATTGGGATAATGCAGTTAATATGGTGACTAGGCTACAGACTGAACAATCCAGACTCTGATCCCCAGCAAAGGCAAGAAGTTTTCTCTCTCCAAGCATCCAAGACTAGCCCTGATGCCTGCCCAGCCTCCTATGCAATGCATACTAGAGGTACTTCAGGAGCAGAGACAAGAATGCAGCTATACCTCTACTTCATTTACATGTTGCATGCACAGGGATTAACTTCACCATTTTACATTTCTCTATTACAGGGCACATGACAATGACAAGCTTTCTGGATTGCAGAGACGCAGCACCTGCCACACACACAGACACACTACAACTTGGAGCACACTGGGGAAAAAATGGTGTATTTTCCCTGCACCCTAGAAATACTACCGGTTTAGGCTTTCACTATCAGTTGAACTTTTATTAGTTGGGCACTAGGGGACTAATTTTTTAAAAGGACAAAATCAATAATTTTCTGTCTAATATGAGTATAATTGTATTCATCACCATTTTACAACAAGCTGTTTGGGAAGAAGAGAGTGGGACAGATGGACAGACATTTGGCTATTTTACACACACACACACACACAGGTAACAAATCTCTAAGATCACATTCATTGCACACACCTTGACCAGTGCTGCCTGATGCTCACGTCTCATCCTTTTGTAACCCGTCATCTGCTCATGCATCTCTTCTTGCATGTGCTCTTTCTGCTGTTTTGTCACAATTGATGTTGTACGGATGGTTGCGAAGTTATTGGCTCCATGATCCTGGATGGCATTTGAGTTACTGGCCTGCAAGATAAACATCGGTTCATCCGTACAGCCTCTTATGTCTGTACCCCAAAGTATACACACATGTACATGGACCCGAAAAGTTTTACGTGTGTGGTGGATATGCTAAATAATGCCACTCTGGAGGTACCAACATTTGGAACATTTTTCACCAACATTAACAGTAACTTTGCTGCACACATTGTTTTGTGCTGTTCATGAAAGTGCACATACCTATACTAATATTTGCATTCAAACATCGTCTCTCACATAAGGTCTTAAAAATATGAGGCACAAACTTCCAGTCAATTAATAATGACCCCCCAGTGTACACAAGGAGAGCTTTATGGCCAAACAGAAAAAGTTATATACCCCCAAAACAGCTACCTGCACCCACAATATCTTCAATTTTGTCTGGAATGATGCATGTAATACAAATCCAATGGAGGACCACCAACATCACTGTCATCACCACTATCACCAATCCTATTGCTGCTGTTATTTTGGCATAAGTTTGTACTCAGGTACAGACTGTGTGTATTATGCTAAATTTGTTGGTGATACGATATATACCATTTTACAGTCCTCATGCTGTTAGGTCATATGACTCACAAACAGCATCTCAAACAGAATTTGCTGTTAAGTTCATATACTCTTTACCCCCAACAAATTTCACACACATGACTTCAAGGTGCATCCAGCAGGCTGACAGATATATCATGATCAATAACCATATATAAATTTCAGAAGTCATGCTACCACCAATTCCAACTTACAAGCTTGTACATCATGTTGTTACTATAAATTACAGGAAATTAAACAGTATGCGAATGCAGTTGACCCCAAATTTTGTAAAATCACTCTGCTGGTCCAAACAGATGGATGAATATGCGCTCCCCCCCCCCCCCCCCCCCCCCCCCTTTCTCTCTCCTTCTCCCCCCCTCCTTCTTCCCCCTCTTTTTTGTTTTTTTTTTTTTTTTTTTCTTTTTTTCGTTTTTTTTTTTTTCTTCTTTTTCTTGCCCCCCCTGTGTTGGCGGGGGGGGGGCGGGGGCGCGCTGGAGACACGGTCGGTCGGACGAACGCCGGCGGGGGCGGGCGGCAAAGAGGCCCCCCAGGAGGGGGGGGGGGGGGGGGGGGGGGGGAGCGCAG
>Ga0131853_10025627_pt1 | contig 10625 bp, 7 predicted proteins | sample TergutLab28metaG_FD_92764 | JGI IMG/M metagenome (GOLD analysis project Ga0131853, IMG submission 92764) | Labiotermes labralis P1 segment gut microbial communities from Petit-Saut dam, French Guiana - Lab288 P1 (version 2) (version 2) | ecosystem: Host-associated > Arthropoda: Insects >... | reverse complement strand
TTTCCAAAAATAATTTTTCATTCTTTAAATTTTTATAATTCTAATCACCTTTTTTTTAATTTTTAAAAACCTTTCCCTAAATTGTTTATTCCCCCCCCCCCCCCCCCCCCCAATTATCCCATAACTCATAACTGAATGTATGTATGCAAAATAGACCATTCTTAAAGTTTCTGGAGACATTATAGATTGTATTGTTCAAATTACAAAACATACTGTATTCAATTTGGACATCATTTGGTCTATATGAGCCTTCCATGAAAGGGAGTCATCAATGATCAAAACCAAAAATTTTGTATTTGATGAGATTGTGACATAATCACCCTGGTAGTTAAGTTTCAAATCATAATCCCAACTATTTTTCATATTAAATTGTAAGTAATATGTTTTTTGTAATTTAACATTAATTGGTTTACTAGAAACCAATCATTAATATCGCCAAATATTTGATCTATTTTTGTTTCAAAATTTTCCAAATTTGGACTAGTTACTATTGTACTGGTATCGTCCACATACAAAAGGATTTTGGTTCCAATGTATGCTAAATTTGGCAAGTCATTTATATAGATTAGGAAAAAATGTGACCCAAAATTGATCCCTGTGGTACCCCCTGTTTTATTTTCTCCTGGTGGATTCAGTACTGTTATTATGGCTTAAAATTACTCTTTGATATCTTCCAGCTAAATAAGATTTTGCTAAATTGTAAAATTTTTCTAATACTCCATAGAATTTCATTTTCCCTAATAGCACAGCATGATTAATACAGTCAAATGCTTTATGCAGTTCACAAAATATTCCTCCCACCATCTGTTTGTTGTTCAGTGCTGTCAGTATTTCATTTAGTAATATATAAGAAGCATTTTCTGTTGACACTTGTAGAAACAGTAATTCCAGTATTTACAAATGAATGATATGTTTTGAAAAACTGCAATGAAAATCCTGTCAGTGGTGTGATATTAGAACTGTACATCTGCATGGGTGTTATCATATGCAGGCAGTTTCTTACAAATTTACTGTGGCTTTGATGGGCACAGCTACAATGAATGCAATGTATAATGTCTTAGTTTTCCTGTTGTTACCTATGGATATTTTGTGTTCACGATGTATAAGGAGCAGAAGTAGAAACAAATTATGTACAAGGACAAGTATGTGCGAGATAGGTATTTGTGACATGATGGCCCATGTACGTTCCATTACATGTAAAATTTGGTACTGAATAAGGCATAAACTGTGTTAAAATGTGCTGCACCTGGTCTTGTTCAGTAAGAGGACAATGTAATATTATTCCATGCCCAGTGTTTGTTGATGTCTATTTCATACACATCCTGAACTGAATACATGGCAACATGAAACTGACATCTTGGGCATACATTAAATTAAAAATTAATTAACACACATATACATCTGAAGCAGTATACAGAATGTACCTGGCATGCAGTATGTGTGAACATGGTAATGCCTCTAAGCTGTCAGAATCCAGTCCAAATGGTAAATTGCAGGCACCACATTGTAATTCCAGTTCCTCTTCTAGACACTGTGCCAACCGTTCATGTACCGCTTGCTGTTCCTCATCACCCAGACTCTGATAGATGCGGCTCAGACGGACTCGAACTGTTCTCACTAATAGCTGGTAAGAGAGAAAAACCATGCTGCTGGTGTATCGCATCAGAGAACTTCATACATTGTATTTTAAAGCTGTTGATGAAAGTGTACAGAAGTATTAACGTATTAAGTTTACCTGATTTTTACATTGGTTCAACATGGCTTTGCCCTCTAAGGACAGAAATAAATAAATTCATGATACACAACGACACGCGCCACCAGAACTAGATACTCTTGAATCACACAAGATGGACTCAGATGTTTGTGTGCGTGCACTGCACATAATGTAAACAGGCACTGCACTTTGGCCTGGAACTTGTCAGAGGTGTGGTAACTGTAACATCAGTAATGCTCTAATTTTGTACTTAGGATTATATATATATATACATACACATACACACACACACACACACATATAGAATGCTAAGTACAAAATTTTATAATTTTAAAATTTTATATATCCTAATACCTGGCATTGTACTTCCCAGATGATGTATTGGTGCTTGTACTCCTTTGTATTTGGGGCTCCCTGAGCATGGTGCCTTGTGCCAAAACATGTAGGAGTTTTTTAAAACTTAGTAAACTTTGTAATCATATACTGTGCACTTGCTGGTGAAAATGATTAACACAATAATGAGCTTTATAATTTGTATTTTTCATCTAGTTTTGTTGGGGTGGTTAAACTTTAGTTGGAAAAGTTTGAGGACATGGGCATGACGTAAATTTCAGGATCTCTAGGCAAATGGGAGTGACTATGGAGACTGGATCAAAAGTGGTTCCATCTAGTGTTCAATGACATTCTTGTAACCATGTTAACAGACCAAACATTTGATAAAAACAGGTAATACATTTACCGTAAGCACCTACATAATTTTCACAGAAAAACTACAACATAAATTTAATTAGTTAAGTAGTGTGTCTAACTATGGTCTAAGTGATGATCAAAATTAATATTTTTTGGCACAAATATCAGACTACACCTACCTTAAAGACTTTACAAAATTTTCAGTGATGCTGTATGAAATGTGGAAGTTGTGTACTGTTGCACAAAATGGGAGAATCATTATGTAAGATTGACTATACAGGAATACAAAGGAACTAAACACAGTTTGTTTAAAGGTACTACAAATTAATTTGCCTCAGTTAATGACTATACCATGAAAAACCCATCAGTGCTGTGACTGGGTTTCGAAATGGGTGCTCCTAAAAATAAGTCAAGTTACATTAGCAGTCTGACAGTCTGTCTGGTTCTAACTTCATTGTTAATTGGGTCCTTTTTCAGTACAAAGACGGAAAGCTACAAGCTGTGGATGATAGGATTACATTGCATATACTGGACTTGGAGGAAATTTGTCTTGCACCACATCAAGGGTATGAAGGAGTGTGGTGGGGGTGAAGGTAAAGCTTAATTCATTCTGTACTTTAGACTGATATGGAGGTGATTGATCATATAATGACAGACTTCACTTCTGGAGAAAAGGTCAAAAGCATACATGAACGAGAGATTTTATAGGATACAACACTGGTGCTGACATGATGGCATAAACAAATGCTTCTATGACTATTGGAAATCAAGTTATGGTCATCCAATCTACAGCCAGCCAATGACAGCAAGTTTTATTTAATTAGTAAGAATGGTCTGAAGACACTTGAAGACACTTGAAGTCCTTTTATGAAATGAGACTACCCTGACCTTGGCCTGAAACAAATGATGAAAGCCACAGAAAACCACACTGTGAAAGGCCACTGTGAACTGAGATTTAAACAAGATACACCTCGAAGAAAGTGAAAACTTCTATACTGGACTGGATGGGCTAACATATCCTCCCATAAATGATAAATGACTGTATCTTTGTACAATTGAACTTACAACAGAAAATATCTTTAGATAAAAGTAAAGATTTTCTGTTGACTGGAGATGACTAGTAAATCTATACAATAAAAGACAGCTATTGCTTCAGAATTTTTTAAAACAACTGTCTCCCAATCTCCCCAATATAGAAGTCACAGTGGTGACTTCTTCACAGCACAAACTACTAACCTTGGCCCCTATAGAACTAGCAACCTCTAGAAGTCTAGTGTTGAATTCCAGAGGACGACAGTTGCATATCTTCTGCTGCAGTCTTAGTGCCTCTAGACATCTCGCTGCCCCATCCATGGCCTCCATCTGACACAGCCTGTCACCCATTCCTGCTGCTGATCCCATTGCACTCTCATACTGGCGGTAAGCTTTCTGGAAAACATAAGGGAGTTTTTGGTGATTTTTAACCCCTGTGTGAAAGCCAAACTTACATTTATTTGTCTGTGTATGTTACTGTTACTGGACAACTTGAGTGATTTTCATAAATTCCTGCATCAAAATCCTGCTGCTAGACAGCATCTTTGTAACTTCTTGTCCTCTACCATGAATGACATCAACACGGAGATCATGGAAACTTGTGATGTGTAAGAGATATAAGTGCAACTTAAGGAAGAATTACAATGTTTGGTGTGGAAACAGAATTTTAAGAATGCTTTTTGCAGAATATTAAACAACGATATATCAGCCACATCAGCTATATTTAGATTTTGAACTGATGGTAATAAATAAATCTTGTCCAAATAATAATGGTTTAGGAAATTATTTTCAGTTCTTGGCTTTTGATAAAAAAATGACAGAACTATGTGGGCTATTATTCTGCTGCATTCTTCAAATACTGAATCATTCATTCACACATGTGGATTTCCCTTTCATCATCCCTCCCATATCAAGAACCTGTGTGATATACCAAACAATTTAAATCAGCATTAAAAAGTGTCGTATATTCTAACTCCTTATACTCACTTATTGAATTACCTTAATGAACTGGTTTTGTACTGAAAGTTTTAATGAAATGACACACAAATTTCATCATGTACTTTCTTGGTTGAACTTAATATAATACAGTTTTATTTACATATATCTGCATGAATGTGCACACACTAATTTTAAACATGATGTAATCATAGTCATACTCAAAACTGTGGTCATTAAAATCTCTTCTTATCTATTTGTTATTACTATATATATATATATATATATTTTTTTTTAAATTTATTTTACTGACCTATTCCATATCCAGTAGATTTATTAACCTATCATATTTATAGAAGGCATGACAGATAAATAAGTGAATAAATAAATAAATAAAAGTAAACTGAACCATATTTTGTATAGTAATGATTATCCACATGGTCACATTGAGAAACTTGGAGTTAACATCTGGTAAAATTTCATAGTTGGCAAGTGTACGTTCTTCCCATTACTTCTGTTTGTATTTATTTTTTTACTGAGGTAACAATTAATCAGTCACTGATATAAGGCTGAATTTGGTCTAGACATTCCTGCAGCAAAAGCAAATGTACTGGCAGTGTACACTATTTTATACGTTCATATTCTGATCACTTTACAGTGCTACTGATTACTGGTTACCGGTTACACTGTGTGTACAGTCACCCTTAAAATAATGAACTGACGCCAGTAATGCTCTGACCAGGTGTTTCTATTAAGCAGCCTCTACTTTTTCTCTCTCAAAAGAAAAGTTCGATTGTATGGAAAACATAGCAGAATAGAATTATGGACAGACCGGTTTGGTCAAGCATACCACAAAATAACACATTTCTCATGTTAAAAAATTCTGCACAACAAAATAAACATAAGCCATTATTCCTTATCCCTTAAACATCCAGGTGTGGTCCACGAGATGGCAATTGTATGTCAAACAGAATGTATTTCTTTACCAGCTTATCTGACACCTGTATGAGTCATTGTCATTGTTGCCCACTTCCCAGGAAACCCCTTATATATTCAGTAAACCAGCATTTGCCACTGAAGGTGAATTATTCAATCCCAACTCATGGAAGTAATCTCTAACACTGGCCCTGGACACTAGTACATATCAGGGACAGTACACCAGGGCTGTCCTGCAAAATGATAAAAAAATGTGAATGAACTACCTTAGGATGGCTGGACAATGCAAAACAAAGTGACAAAGTCAAACAAGAAGATGACTTCACAATTTTTAGTCATCATGATTCAGTTTCAATGGTAGATGACAATGATGTCATGTAAGAGTAAAGTTGTGGTGAATGCTGCACTGCTGTTTGTCACAGAGGGCTGCAAGTTTCAGAGGATTACACACCAAACCCTTTACAAATTCCATGATGCTAAAATCTAAATGTGTCAGATCTGGTGAATTCAGGGGCCATGGGATAAGTCCAGCATGTCCAGTCAATTTGGCAAGAACTGCTGTCTTGTGATAGGCATACAGCTGTAGATGGAAATGTGGTAGTGCCCTCCCCTCTTCCCCCAACCTGTACCACATTACTTACATTTATTTCAGACTTCTTCCTGTAGATATCACCCATGATTCGGATACTTCTGGCATAAGTGGCCTGGTCTCCAGACACCAGTGCTAACCGTGTAGCTTCCTTAATCAACAGGAAGACATACAAGCAGATAACACAAGAAAGACAGATGATAAATTTGTGACTTCTAGGCAGGTTTATGTCACAGTCTCACACAAGTGTATACAGGATTTAGTGAATATAGTAGACATGGATTTATTAGAAGCACAAATGTACAAGATATCTAAAAACACACACAAATGTATATCTTGCGCTTTTGTTCTCCTCATGAATAACAGAATTATGATTATACAACTCTGCTGTTTCTTACCAGATTGCTATACTTTTGAAGATGTAGACACTGTGTTCCCTTGAAATAATGGGAACTGTATATCCAGTGAAGTGGCATCATAACTCAGAAAACATACTCCTATTCTTTGTTTCCTATTCTCAGATATACTACTGTAGGATAAGTTTAAAACTTACTACACAGTTACAGTTCTTCACAGGTACTTATAGATTACAAAAATATCATCACAATTTTTTAAATATATGCAACAATGAAACCAAAAGGAGAAGCCATTGTAGAAATGCAGGATAATTTTGTGTAGAAGTGTTGGGCATCTAGAGGTGGGGGGTGGGGGGCATATAGGATTTGTAGCATTATTTTTGGGTGATTCTGATTATATTTCTGACAAAAAAGAATATTATATCTTAGTAATCCTTCCTTTTCAGGGTTTCCTAAGTACAAGTCAAAATGCTGCCTTCCATTCACTGAAGAAAATCCACCTCTCCAAAGTTTTACAATAAGTTTGACAGACATAATTTTATACTTGCTACAGGTCTCCATTAACTTCCCTACCATTCTGTGTGGTAGCAATTCTGTTTGCAAGTGCTGCCAGTTACTCACACTACAGTAGTCATGCGCGTCACCCAGTTCTCCTTGTTTTCGTAGTGCTGATGCCATTTGAAGCAGAGCTGCTCGGTGGTGTCGTGAGTTCAGGTCACCTAACTGCAAACTTCTCGACAAATCATACGCTTTTGCTGCGTAGCGCGCACTCTTGTCAGCATCCTGTAGTCTCCCAAACAGCTCTGACAGTCCCACATATACCTGCAGGGTTCATCATCAAAATTAACTTGTCTTGTAAACTATTTTACAATCTGCATACATACATGCACACATACATACATATATACAAACACACACACACACATACATATATAAATGCATACATACATATATACATACATTCATATATTCATATACTCAATGCAGGCACCTTGAAAGGGAATTTTATGGAAAAGTATGGTATTGGCAATAAAATTACTAATGAAACTAGCAGTGTATGGATGATATAAATTTTTTTGGTTAATAGAGAATATTTTAAAATTCTAGTTTATTGATATTACTTTTGGTGCAAATGTGGACAAAGAGAAATTGTTAAGTGTATGGAGTGAAAAAACATGTGTGTGTGTGTGTGTGATTTATATTAAATGTGTAGAAGTACTTCACTTCTGTAGAAGTATGATAAATGGGTAACAAGTATGAAGAGTCATATGAGTGTTTATTTGTATTAGCACAAAGAAGTTGTACGTTATTATACTGTATACTTACTTACTTAACTTACTCCATGGTGCAGAGTCCTTCTCGAGAAGCTAACTGGTTTGCAGCTAGTCAAGAAAATCCCCGCATTTCACAGAACCCGAAGGTTCATTACCGCACCCAAAAGTTTCCGCCACCTGTCTCTATCCTGGGCCAGCCCAATCCAGTCCATATACCCACATCCCACCTCCTGCAGATCCATCCTAATATTATCCACCCATCTACGCCTAGGTCTCCCCAGTGATCTCCTTCCCTCTGGTTTCCCCACCAAGAACCTATACACCCCCCTTTCCTCACCCATAGGCGCCACATGCCATATACTCTATATGAATTGTAATTGTTATGTACATTTTTATATTGTATATGAATTGCATTAGCTAAATAGAATTATAAACACTTAGTAGAAGAAATGATGGGTGTATCCTATGCACATTGCTGTCAAAAGGATGAAATAAATTGAAATTGAAACAAAGAAAGAGGCCTCCAAATTCATCAAGTGATGAGAACACTACAGCTGAGGTGTAGCTATGAATTCGTCTCATTGTAAGTCACCAGTGTACAAAATGGTGTATTATGACTGCTCAGTAATGGTTGATCAAAGACGTGACACTGTTAAATGTTCAAATTCACAAAGGAGAGTGTCCAAGTAAGTAAAGTTTAATGAATCAACCATTACCACAAACCCTTCAAGAAACACAAACCTTTAAGCAAAGCTCTGCAACAAGGTGTACAGAATCTACACATGTGCCCTTGCATTTCAGGTTATGGAAGAGATGAAGGACAGAGGAATGGAGCAGCCCTGTGTGCCGGAAGTTGACAAAACTCCACATCTACAGTACAGAGGGGACACTAATGCAGTGAAATTCCATAGGACTACTGCATGTGAACAGGGATCCCAGCTGTGCCAGTTTAATGTGTTTTGAAGGATTTCTGTCCTGTTGTCACGCAGCATTCTCTACGGACAGCCAAATGCCCCATGTTTTTCCAAATCATAAAACCAGGTTATTTCTGACAACGCATATGAACATTTTGGCTTTACCGCAGTGTGAGGAAACATCTGTAGCACCGGGACAGTCATCAACCAGCCACTAACAGGAAGGAATAGGAGAGGGAGAGTAAGGTATGCAGATCAGCGATGAGAAGAGTCTGGACTGAGACTTCAAAGGATGAGGATCAGATATGTACAGAAGAGTCAGTAAGTGAACGGCCTGCGTTAGATTATTATTATTATTATTATTGTTATTTAGTCTGTATGTTTACGCGAGTTATTTCGCTGCGGTAACATTCATAAAGTACCTTGCTTTTTTCAATGTGTGACGAGTTAAGAGTTTTTTACTTCAACGCCCCCTCCCCCCCCGTTTCTGGCCACCTAAATGTTATTGAATGCTCGGTTTTTTAAGTGGAATCCCTGTATGTGACAGAATCCGAAAACTGCAAACATTTCTGGGGGGAATGAGCGCGCGCGAGAGAGAAGCATGCAACTTTCTCCATTCTGATGATACTTCACATCTCTAAGGCCCAAGTGCTGTTAGCACAGTCACATCCCAACACCAGCACATGCAGGTCGAAATGTAATGAACAGTCTGATGCAAAAGCGTGAACACAACAGCTGTCTCTGGTTATCACCTGAAGTTCCAGGGCTGGATCCTGAATTCCTTGAGCAATTTTGTGGGCGTGTTGAAAGGCCTCAAGCGCCTTGCAGAAGCCGGCCAGCTCCAAGTAGACACTCCCGACGGTAAGATGCACGTGGCCCGCCGTTCGACACTGATCACACTCGTTGTACAAAGAGTGGCGTGCGTAGGCCAGTGCACGCTCCAGCCCGCCCAGGCGTTCATGGGCCCGCGCCAGGTTCAGGTACGCCTCTGCGCGCAGATTCGGGCTGTCAGCCTCTTCTGCCAGCCCAAGCTGCCGATGCGCGAACTCTAGAGCCTCCCTGAGAACATGGAGGTACAAGAGGTGGCAGATGTAGCCCTAGCGTGCACTTTACATCGGCATGAATGTCCAGATGATTTATTAGGTACAAGACAAAATTTGACACATATTCTCAATACACAAGTGACGTTTCCATGCACTAACACCAGCAGCAAGCTAAGAGAAATTTAGAGTTGGTTTAATCAGAATTGTTGAATGTGGAGTGTCCGGTCTCCTAAAAAAACAATTCAAGATACATACGATATATTTTTTTTAATAAAAACCAATGTCGTCTAAAATACCTGGCATCAATAACTTGAAAAGTTATGGAAAACTGGCTACTTTTATACCGAAACGATAAATTGGACAGGGTAACAATAGGCACTGAACGGTACCATGACTTCGAGGGAAGTCAAATTAGTTTTGACAAGCGTAAAACTACAATACCGACTCACTGCTAATACAGGATATTGAGAGTTATACTTTTGCTGTGGGTCTGAAGCCTCAGTGTGGACCGGGATAGCGCAGTAGGTATAGCGACTCGCTACGGGTTGGACGGTTAGCGGATCGAATCCCGGTGTTGGCGAGATTTTTTCGCAGACCGGCCCCGGAGACCACCCAATCTCCTACACAGTGGGTACCGGGTCTCTTTCCCGGGGACAAGGCGGCCGAGGTGTGGCGTTGGCCACCCACCCCCATATACAACCGTCGTGAAAGGAAGAGTAGAGCTATACCTCTACTCCCCTTCTGGGCCTTCGTGGACTGTTCTAGGGTGAACTTTAACTTTTTTATGAAGGATCAGCACGCACTAGAATTAAATGTGTCCTAATTTTTCTTATTATTAAAAGACATACCGGCGCTTAATTACAGTAATAACCATTCTTAAGACTAACAAGCTGTTTTGCTATGATTAAAATTGCTAAATGAATATTAACTTCAGGTGTCGCCCAGCGGTTCTGCCTGTTTAGTTCTGTTTGGTTACGCAATGTCTTTTCCTTTGTTGGCCGTGATTACTGCACTAACATGTGCCCTGTTTTTATCACACACTAATAGTGTTTATGGTGCACTTCACTGTGCTCTGCTTTTAATGATCACTGCACTAACACTGTGCCCTGTTTTTATCACACACTAATAGTGTTTATGGTGC
>Ga0131853_10025626_pt1 | contig 10625 bp, 6 predicted proteins | sample TergutLab28metaG_FD_92764 | JGI IMG/M metagenome (GOLD analysis project Ga0131853, IMG submission 92764) | Labiotermes labralis P1 segment gut microbial communities from Petit-Saut dam, French Guiana - Lab288 P1 (version 2) (version 2) | ecosystem: Host-associated > Arthropoda: Insects >... | reverse complement strand
TTGTTCAAAAAATTTTAGTCGCAAACCCGAAGGAAAGAGACTACTTGATAAACCTAAGCGTATGAGAGATTGATGTTTAAAATTAATTTAAGAAATCGGCGGAAAGAAGTGGAGGTGTGTCAGTCAGGATAAAGTCTTGTTGAACGCAGGAAAAGTAACTCCATGGCTGCCTAAATACCAGGGAAATTGTTGACCGCTGAAGCGGTTACAAACTTTTAAAAAGGACTCCAATCTATGGAATTATTCATAGTTTGGGCTTACAAAGGAATTAAGCCACGAATTAAGACACGTTGAAATAATGACGCTATGCTATTACAACACACAGAAATTTACTGTGAAGTTGGAGACTCCAATTAAAGGATTATTTCTTTCTTATGCAAACATGGCGCTCCTTCATACATTACACGCCCTGCAGAGTCACCGTCATCGGGTCCTTAATTAAACTGCCCAAAATTTACATCCTGCTTCTTATTTCAGAGGAAACTAGTTACAATCTCAGCTAACCTACTGGATTTCATGTTTTCCATCCCGAAAAGGATCCAAGAGCTACCTATATGCATTGCTTTGAAATATAGATAGCTCTTGGATCTGTTTTCTCAGAGAGCCTGAAGATGACCTAATAAAGGTCGAAACATGTCGCCCTGACAATATTCTATTTTTATTGTATATAAAATAAAGTGCTGTGATATTGACTGACACGTTGTATTTATAATATACTGGAGGTTTATCTTTTCTTTTGTGGAGACGGTTGCTGTAAAGAAGATGCCTTCGTCACTCTTCTTATTTAAGCCTTAGACCCTGAAGATCTTAGTTAAATGGAGGCACGCTCCTCGGCACAAGATGGACATAATTAGTCTCTTTATACCCGGTCACTTAACCATCGACTGAACGTTTTGGAGAAGAGAAAATATTTATTGTTTCACTTGCTGGAATACGAAATCCGATTTTCCGAACGTTCAGTTCATGCCTTAGTCAAGACACAGAAGACAATCGAGGACGATATCATTCAAAACAATTGCGTTTCTTTTCGTTTCCTGCATACACTGGCTTATAAACACCCGCGGTCAACTGTGTGTTGTTGAATAAAACATGAACGATCCACAGATCATGTCTACAAGTTGTCTGTCACATTCCCTAACCTGTCTCGAGCGCCACTTTCACTTTTTAATAAAATTCTCACATAAGTGGACTTCTTTCCGTAGGCGCACCCAAAATTTTTAATTGGGGCGAAGGGGGGGGGGCTGGGATGAATCTGAAGCTATATCATTTATATTATGAAAATAAAGTCAAAATTTCCAAGCCGTCTTCTAGTTATGTTGCAAAAAAATTAAAACTGAGATATAAAAATATCTACACATTCTTAAGTTCTTATTACACGTTTCTGTATCGCAGTGTACTTCATCAGCCGATATCAGTGGCTGATTTTGGCTGAAGTGTAAATCACGTAAAACCTTGAAATCGCTTCTAAAAAAACCTGCGGGTCTAAATGTTGATTTGGAGGGGGAGGCGGGTGCTGCAGGCCGGCTGCCCCTCCCGCCTTGGGTCCACCAATGCTTCTTTTTTATTAATGATTAAAAACAAAAAAATCATTACTAATATTTTGTTAGCTTTATTAATATATTTAAATTAATATGTTTATGATAAAATCGATCCCTAAAGCATCGTTGGGGTGTATTTGCTTTATTGTGTGTAAAATAATTTAAAAATTATTATTATTATTATTATTATTATTGTTGTTGTTGTTGTTGTTGTTGATAGTTGAAGAATAAGAGACCAACTTGATGTCACTAGTTATTATGCTTTATTTCACTTCTTCTATGCTCAACATGTTTCGGACATTAATACATCCATCATCAGGAGCCTGCTACTTTTCTATTGTATCACCACATTGGTCGTGTGTTCTTGTTTCGATGTGTGTTGGAGTTTCGGTGTGGCTGGGTTGGGGTGGTATCCGTGTAGCAGGCTGAAGCCTGCTACACGACCAATGTAGTGATACAATAGAAAAGTCGCAGGCTCCTGATGATGGATGTATTAATGTCCGAAACATGTTGAGTATAGAAGAAGTGAAATAAAACATAATAACTAGTGACATCGAGTTGGTCTCTTATTCTTCCAACTATCATAATGATGCAAGGTCCAATATACATAAGATTATTATTATCATCATCATATTCAATGTCGTTTTGCACCTGCTGCACAAGCCATGCATTCCTTACCTGGTAATTTTTATGATGTCCGGTAATTCCAGTTCTTCTCCTGCATCAGCTCACCCATACAATCGACACTTGAAACTAGACAGCACACCAATCACTAAAAACGGCAGTCATCTAACCGTACGAACGGTCACTCAGCAACTGAAAGAAACTTATGGGTCTTGAGTTAGTCATAAACCTACCACCATCCCCACTTCCTATTCTTTCTCCGCCCCTCCCCTCCCGCACTTCATCGATCTTCCTTTCACCCCGACCGAACTTCCAACATCTAAACCCAGTAGTTTGACCATTCTCTACCCCAAAGTACAGACCAAGGTTCAGGTTGCGAAACCACCCCGACAGGGAGCCCTCAACCCCTAACGAAAGTCTCCAACTAGAACCACCCCTCAGTACCACCACCATTCGCCATTTCCGGAAGCTCCATACACTACCACCCCCCCCCAACATCTGACCCTACTCATGGAAGTCATTTCTCTTTTTACACCAAAAACCAACGGTGATAAATGTTAACTGTAGCCTTAAAAATCACACGTCGTAAAAAGTGGCGTCTTTAAAAAATGTGTCGTATACCTGCCAGAATAAATTTACGGAAAAAAAAAGCCATTAATGTAGTCTACTGAAGGGAAGTGTACTTGAAAAGAATTGCACTCAGCGGAAGGTTCTGTAATATTCTTAACATAATGCCAGAGGAGACCGGAGAACGTAGCTGCAAGGAAAGCGCACATATCGTATGCATTGTGTCAAATTGTCATAGCAGCACGGTACATTATTTGCATAAAAGCCCACCAATAGTTGTCCGTCGAACACAGCACTTATTTGAAGAATAAGGACCAACTAGATGCTACTTATTATTTTATTGTACTTATTATAGGCTCAACATGTTTCGGACACTACTATGCCCATCATCAGGAGCTCACGACTAAAATGTTAGGGCTGCAGGCTTCAGCCTGAAGCCCGGACACTACTCCAGCCTACCCGCACCTAACTTCCGACGTACAGCAACCCAAGAACGAGACGACCAATGTGGTAATCAACATTATAGTCGTGAGCTCCTGATGATGGGCATAGTAGTGCCCGAAACATGTTGAGCCTATAAGAAGTACAACAAAATAATAAGTAGCATCTAGTTGGTTTTTATTCTTAAGTTATCACAATGATGCACGGTCCAACACAGATCAAAACAGCACTTATTTATTGAATTCCACAGTCAGCTGCATACTTCGGTCGTGCCAAGCCAACCTCAGGCCTGAACAACTGACATGCAGGTCTAAAGAGTAATGTCATTAAAACTCGTTATCTCATTTTTTCTCCAGTTGGCAGTTTTGCATTCTATTTTACAGCTTTACACTTAGCCAGAAAATGGTTTAACATGAGCAAAGCTTGAAACTTATTGTGAATTTGAATAAATACGTGTTTGTATTAGGCTGGTGTCCATATAGGGGTATAATCATATAAAATTAATGCTTATATTTCATTTGGGGATTCACCAGATAGAGCCTTCGAAAGTCTCCGAGCTGATTCCCAACGTCATTCCTTGTGTATTATGTTTACTCGATATTCCGTTTGATATATCTATATTAAAACACCGGCTAATCACAAAGGGTTTACTATTGTTACATTCTCTAAGCCTTTAGACGTCTCACAAAATTACCAGCTTCCAGACCGGCTCTGGAGGCGTCCAGTCTTCTATACAAAAGGGAACGTCAGCCCTTTCCCAGCCGTAACGTGGTCCTGAAGAATCTGACCGCTCATCTGTCGAGGTACAAGGATCTATACCTCCAGTAAACCGCATGTTTTTATGCCGCACTTACGGACATCCTACGTGTTACGTCAGATCGTTTCTCCTCCTAACCCCTAACTCTATGGAGCAGAGTCGTTCTCAAGAAGCTAACAGTCGATCAGTTGTTCAAGAATTTGTTTCCCCACTTGCAGAACATGATGTCTCACGGCGTGTTTATACAACCGTGCTACTGGACTCTTGATTGCACCAAACGGATCCAATTTTTAAAAAAATGAATGCATTTTTAATATTCTTCAGAATATGGCTGATCGATTAAAATTTGTTAAATCTGCCGTGCTAAGGACACTGAATTACATCAAAATTCTTATACAAGTAGCACCACGGAATAAAACTAAAACAATCCCATTTCTTTATGAACAAATTTACTTTATTTTACCCTCACCCACGTGTAACAGGCTCAAGTTGTCTCTAAATTTCAGGCGTTGCAACCAAAATGTTGTAGGCACTTACAGTTGTACCATTTGATGTGTACCACCGGGCGACCCATATTTATAATCTTAATCGTAACTGGTGTACAATTTAAGGAGCTCCTTCTCGTGTGGTCTTCTCCGTTTTCCAGTTATTTTATCGCAGTTAGGTCCAAATATTCTTCTTCAGACTTCTGGAGCTTATAAAACAACAATACGGATTATCTGCTTGTTATTGTTTCATTGTATTATACTGTTGCCAGTACTTGTTATCACTATTCTAACGTCGCTTAATTTAGGATGCCGCGTTTAATTGTAGGCTATAATTTAAGGTCATGAATTAATTTATTTGCCTAAACGTAGTTGTATTCACACCATCGAGGGTTTAGTGTTTATACCATCGTGTTTTGCTAAGTGTAATATTTTATCGTAAAACGAGGAAACACGGAGACTAGCCTTATCAATGGCGGGTTATGTTTCAGGCATTTAGCTCGTTCCAATTGTCGGTTTTCAAAAGGGAGTTGTAGAACAAAGTCCGACCACGTTAATGTTAGACCTGTAGGTAAGAAAGAAACCGTATGGACAAGGAAATAACACCAGCGCGTTATAGACCTCATTGTCAGCTGCATTTTTTTGATAAGATTTAACCTACCTCCAGTTCAACTCCGGCACCCATGGGGCCGGAGGCTTTAAGGGTATTACAGTCTGTCTGTAAGCCATGGCGAACACATGCTTCTCAATTTTCTTATGATAAAACCAATGAGTTGCACTATTCTAAAATGAGCCATTCCCGTTGTGCGTATATAAACAATAGGTGTGGGTATCAGTCAATAACACAACAGTATCTAAAAAGATGTTTAATAAAGGATGATAGTAACTACATGTTTCGGCCTATTGCGGCCATCATCAGGTTTTCAACCGAAAGTATGGTGGTAGTGTTTTATAGGACTGGTATGGGTATGTCACGATGGTGAGATCTCAATCCTATAAAGCACTACAACCATACTTTCGGATGAAAACCCGATTATGTCCGCAATAGGCCGAAACATGTAGTTACTATCATCCTTTATTAAACATCTTTTTAGATATTGTTGTATTATTGACTGATACCTATACCTATTGTTGAGATGCACTAATTTCGCAAATTTATTTTTGGAATAGAACTCTACATGTTTCGGGCAGTATATCTGTCCATCATCAGGAGTCTAGCACTGTACACACAGCAATACACACTGGTTATGCCGACTGCTTGCTAGCAGGCTGTCAGCATAACCTGTATGACATATTTATTGAAATGAACCGCCTTTACACAACATACAAATAACAGTTGCAAATCTACAACTGGTTAATTAAACGACATGTTTCGGCCTTGTTCGGCCATCATCAGGCTTACAAAGAGATGGTGTTAATTAAGATACATTCGTTCGCTATACTAATGGGATCCCATGGTTTACATCAAATTCAACTGTATGAAATATACCTATTGCTGTGTGTACAGTACTAGATTCCTGATGATGGACTGGAAATCTGTCCGAAACATGTAGAGTTGTATTCCAAAAATAAATTTGAGAAATTAGTGCATCTCGTTGGTTTTATTATAAGAATATATCACGATGCACGGTCCACTGAAAGTCAAATACTTCCCAACTTGTCGCGCATCAATTCCCCGTTGTCTACAACCTGAAACTCGTCAATATTAACTCAATAGAAAACAGAAAACATCCCTTTGTGTTATAAATTAATAAACGAGAAAAGCTAAATAATCAGTGGAAACACAGCTTATATTCTCTTTCAAGCTTCGCCTCATATTTCGGATTGAATCAATCCATCATCAGTCCATTACACAAAACAAACAACAAGTATGATGTAGCCAATTTTGAAAGAAAATACGATTTGCTTTTCGACTGATGATTTATCTTTCTGTATTTTTATGAAATGCTTCAGCTCTCTCACTAATTAGCGCTCTTATTATTTTACAAATTTAGAATGAATTATGAAGCCCTTTTGCCTCAGTGTACAACACACTTGGTCGAGTAGAACATCATTATGTTTGGTTGTCGGCCAGTAATGGATCGGCTGAGAAGGTTCTGACGTTACGCGATGTGTCTTTTTTTTGGCTCGAGAGCGCTGGTAGCCCGAGGTCCCCTCATTGTTGAGGTTTCGACATCCCTTTCAGATAGAAACACCACACTCAGTATGATTCATCCGGACGGGTGACCGGCCCGTCGCAGATACCTCTACCTGACTACCCACAACCCTCAGAAGGGACAGACATTCATGGTACCGGCGGGGTTCGAAACCGCAATCCAAAAGAGTGGTTGTTGTGTAGTTGACACACATTAATTTTTGTTGTTGTTGTGGTTTTCTTTCTTTTCTTTCTGCCATTATTGTATGAACTGTGTGTTAGTCATAAGCCTAATTTTATCGTGCTTAATTCTCGCCTCTCTTAACCCTTATCCTGCTAACGTGGAGAATATGGTGAGCTCCCAATAATGCCAGCAAATGGCAGATGGGATTTAACTTGGCGTTTAAAGGGTTAAGACCAGACATGGGAGGAATATAATTTCCTTCTATTTCTGTTTGTTTATAACTGGACGCGCTAAGTGTATCGCACGAGCAGTGTGTGGAGTAACGCATGCAGCAGTAGCTGCTTTGTTCTGCAGCAGCAGTCTGCTGTGTATCTCCAACAGTGACTGAACAACAGAGAATGAAGCTGGACGGTCAGTGAGTGTTAACGGTAATGATGAGCTCGCTGGCGAGATTTGTCACCAATACAGTTCAGTTGTAACTGCAATTATTCCCTAATTACGCACAATAAAACTCCAGTACAATCTACTTGGGGATTATTGAGAGTCTGTGCGGTCTGCCCGATTCCCCGTCTTAACCTGAGTTCCGAGCTCCGTCTCTCCTGGGAACAACATCCGAGATACGTTCCTCAGCGGGTCCGCAACGGATACAACACGGTCGCAGACCCACGACTTAGACCGAGCCGCCAATGTGATCGGCACGTGATATATGAAGTTGATAAAAAAATTTTTAAATGATAGAAAAATTAAACAACTACAGGGTAAAAGTCAAAATTTTGTGCGCCAGTTGTGGAAATAGACTGAAATGTGAAAGTTTTTATATCTCCCACGTATTTTAAAGTCGGCCACATAAGACTGTAGCTTTTTTTTTTTAAATTCTTTGCACAAAATCGCATACCGGAAGCAGCTTGCTACCTGCAAGAAGACTTCTAAATTGCCTCAACACCAGGAGGTGGTAGCTCATAACTTCCTGAGGTTGTTCGCGCCTGGTGAGACAGGCCCTTTGACCTTATGGCCTTGACACAGTGGGTGACACCCTTGGCGGCGAACGCACTATAGCACATAATGATGGCTCAGATACTACGGCGGAAAAAGGAAACGCGGCAGAGCCATGTGGGCTTTACAAGACACACACAGGCAGCACACGATTTCCTCAGACTGTTTCTACACGTCCATGTGCAGTGGCTGGGTATTTTTCATGGAAGAATTTTTAAGTCAGGGGTCAGAGAATTTTGCGAAATGGAATTTTGGTGTGTTTCACTGTCATAAGTATCAAGATTAGGGTTGGGTGGGATGCGACATTGCAGACTGTGGCTTCTAGCCTGAAGACGTTGACAGCAGATACTTCCGAAACTTTGGTATCTTTCTACGAAACTGCGTGACGTCACATCTCACAAGACCGTTAGGAATAATTAATTAATCTTACGAGAGATCAGGTGGCAAACAGCACAATATTGACCGCCTTGCGAAACTGGAGTAGAGTTTTGTTCTGTTTGTCTATTTGTTCTGTATTGTGTCCTTATGAACAAACCCTAATTAACAAACTAACTAAATATCTAACTAAATAACTGTCAGTATTTGGGGGGGGGGTACTTCAAAACACAACTGTCTTGTATCCTATTTATTATGCTGATGTCATGTTTCGGGCACTGTGGGCCATCTTCAGGTCACAAAAACGTATATGGAGGAAACGTATACAGAATATGATCATAGAATATGTGCATATTCTAAACTTTCAACCGACAACGAGATCTCGGTGAAAGTTTAGATTATGCACCTATATTATGATCATACTCTGTATAGGTTTCCTCTATACATATTTTTGTGACCTGAAGATGGCCCACAGTGGCCGAAACATGTTGTCGTCAGCATAATAAACAGGATAAAAGACAGTTGTGTTTTGACGTACCCCACCCCCCTCCCTAATTGCTTATAACACAAAGGGGATGATGCACCTAAAGATTATTAACTGTCAGCACCTATCCATCTATATCTATCTATCTAAATCTATCTATCCAAATCTATCTATCTATCCATCCATCCATCCACCCATCATCTATCCATCTATCCATCCATCTATCCATCCATCCATCCATCCATCCATCCATCTATCCATCCATCTATCCATCTATCCATCCATCCATCCATCCATCCATCCATCCATCTATCCACCCATCCATCCATCCATCATCTATCCATCTATCCATCCATCTATCCATCCATCTATCCATCTATCCATCCATCCATCCATCCATCCATCCATCTATCCATCCATCTCCATCCATTGGAGTCCTATTTGAAAAGCTGACAATTCCTCAGCTAGTCAACAAATTTCCCTAATTTTATTGAACAAGAATGTTCAATACCGTTGTCACAATTCACAGCTACTTATCCCTAACCTTCGCCAGTAAATCTAGCGTACGGCTTCCCATTCTACTTATTAATGATCTGTTTTAATATTATCCTCCCGTCTCTGCCGAGATATTCCAAATCAGAAATCCTATCAGACGCTTAAAGATTATTTGTAAACACACACAATTAGTTTAAAACTTGAAAGTGCCTCTTCTGCTGAAAACGAAGAAAATATTAAGTGAACAAAGGAATGACAATTCAGCGCCCCTCCCACACATATTGACGTAGTGACGTAGTGATGTATTGAGGCCGTAATTTTTCAGAGTGGGGAGGCAGAAGGGAATCTGTCATTCGACCAACCATTTCTGTACGTAAATTTCAGCAGGAGGAATTAAAAAATCAAATAACTTCCAGAAGTCGATCCATGGACTGTCGAGGACAATTGTTTGTTGTAAGAATAAGTTATTTATTGTACTGCACGTGGAGGTGGCGACAGTCGGTCTGATTATAGTTAGCCATGATGGAGTAGCTAACCGGATCATTGCAATGTCAATGGGCAGATACGCCACAGCCACGTTTGTAACTGTAGAGTGCTGGTTCAGGCTAGTTGGGAAATGTTTCGAGCGATAACGGATACAAAATTTATTTGCAAAATGAACATTTTTTCTTGATGGGACCAACGTTTAGCCTGTGTCAATAACATAGTTGAGTTGTTTCAATGAAAATGGTGTAGTTTTCATTCTTTGTTTTGAAGAAAGGTAAATGAAATTCTTGGTTCACTACAGTGCTTCGGTTTTACTTTTTGCCTGACCATTGTAATGAGATAGAGTGTACAGATCTTCTAAAGAAATTCTGAACGCCAGAAGCTTGACATTTTCCCTACTGAGAAACCACAAAAATTACGAACCCTTGTACAAAATTTGTTGGCCTTGTCAATCTGGCGGCCGTCATTTGTGCACCCCTGGTTTTGAATGTCTTGGTTCATTTATGTTTCTTGTTACTGCTTAAGAGCGATGGGAACCGAAAAGTGTGAGCCGCGACTGCTCTGCTGGTAGAGTGAATAAGGCTACGGGCTTCACGACTTTCAAATCATGGTTCGAAACCCGGCAGTGGAAAAAATTGCATTCTTACAAAAAAAAAAGTCCGGACTGGCTCTGGTGTCCAGCCAGCACCCTCTTCAGAAGGGGGGCAGCTTCCCAAATAATCTCCATCTAGTGTCGAGGCTAAGAATAATCGGACATAGGCCTCCACTACCTTACATGTCTGAACGGCCTGCACATAGACAAATTGACAGTACTTTAATTTTACAGACTGTACAGACTGGCATAAAAAAGATGGGCATCGTTAATTGGAGAAAAGTAGCGCAGGATAGGGTTGGATTGAGGAGAGCAACTAGGGAGGGGTTTATCTTTCTGGGATAGTGAAGCTACAGAAGAAGAAGAAGAAGAAGGAGGAGGAGAAGAGGAAGGAGTAGGAGGAGAAGAAGAAGAAGAAGAAGGAGAAGAGGGGGAGGAAGAAGAAGAAGAAGAAGAAGAAGAAGAAGAGG
>Ga0131853_10025625_pt1 | contig 10626 bp, 10 predicted proteins | sample TergutLab28metaG_FD_92764 | JGI IMG/M metagenome (GOLD analysis project Ga0131853, IMG submission 92764) | Labiotermes labralis P1 segment gut microbial communities from Petit-Saut dam, French Guiana - Lab288 P1 (version 2) (version 2) | ecosystem: Host-associated > Arthropoda: Insects >... | reverse complement strand
TTGTCTTCCGGGCATCATTATTCTTTGTTTATGTGGTCACAATGGAGTGGATAAAATGGACTGGAAATGAAGAAATGAACTCACACCTCAGGAAACATAAAATGCATGAAATAAATCTGCAAACAGTAATGAAGTTAGTTTTGAGGGTGCCCCCACTGTATTACTGCCTTGAAAATGTGATGGCATCTGCTGGCACCAAAATCAGTAAGTCTTGCACAGACATAATGCACATCTGGCAAGTGTCCATGCCCCGAAATCAGGTATACAATTTTATGTCATACCATTCATATTCTTATAATTAATATATTGGCCAACAAATATGTTTTTATAATTAAGCGCCTTCACAGTGCAACCATTAAGAACTTAAATTCACACATATTACAAATCAAGGGCTGCACAAAATATATTAAAACTTCATACAAGGAAAATACGTGTTTTAAGACTAGGCACATTAATGTCATTCATGCTAGTCACAAACAGTATATCAAGCACATTTCGAAAACTTTTCACGTAATATGAACGGCATATATGGCCTTACATAAACGCAAAAGTGGAAAACCACGGATCACGCTGTGAGAATTGCATACGATCATAAGAAATTTCCATTAAAAATCAGTTCTTTACTGCAGTAACAGTTTCTGAGTTTCCACATGTCCTTTATGCTCGGAATCACCTGTCAGCATTCACAACAACCCACACTAGCAACCTCTACATTGACACACAAATAACTTATCGGCCAGTAGTACCAACATAGCAGCTGTATGACTACCGCATGAAAGTTTTGTGAACCCCTGAAAACAATTTGTTGTGGTGCCGCAAAAGGCTTGCACCGTCGCTTGTGTGCTTATAGGCGGAATGTCTTAGTGTCTGTGGTTGAAATACAAAGATGGTAGAAAAAAATGCAATTTGCTTGCAAGTTGTATCACATGATTGAGACTAATCTGTGCTACGTAAGGTATTTCCAATTTATCGCATTTGATGTAGAGTAAGTTTCCGATTTTGATGCTGGAATTTTTACAGTTCAGAATTTTTGAAGCGGTTCTAGTGGATTGCTAAGACAACGTAATGAGGACGTTGTCGTTATTGCAGATGTGTGGAAGTTGTATTTAGTAATAATAAAAATAATAATGTTTCGTCAGTGATGATCTAAAGGGAGTGCATTGTAAAACTGTAAGGTTGGCAGCCTTGAAAGGGGGTGTAAGACTAGGAAGACGAAAAGTAAACAACGTATGTTACGCAGATGATACCAGTCTCATTATTTCTTGAAATTCACGCTCTGACAAAATAATATATCATTGTTCACAAAACATTCTCTTGTGAAATTAAAATCGATCGCATAATAGTTGTATTGACTGCGTATTTTGCGCATGGTGTATGGTACAGTACTATTCATGTTGTGAATATTAACGTTGTGTCCCAACTTCCACTTCACTTACCTAACTGGTTTTATCAACCCTGTTACGTTTAATTCAGAAGAGATTATCAGCATTTGACTAGCATGTTCTAACAATGCACACTGAAAAAAGTGCGATATCAGTGGAGTTCATTATGCATTGAAAATGTAACATTGGATATTCACTATTTGAACGATAGTTTCGTCTGTGTATTTTCTATTATAATTTTTACACAGGGCTCAGCTGTAGGCAAAGAAACTGGGCATGCCTGCAATGCACTGAATCTTGGGTGTGGGATTACAATAAACAGCATGCGACTTACAGATACCGCTAGGTGGGAGAACATATTGAAGCTGTATGAAATTGAGAAACTGAATGCTTTATCATCTGCTGCCCGGTGTAACGCACAGACACCTGGACAGTGGTTGATGGATTATTATGAAAGTGAGCTTGGCTGCACAAGTTATGAGTAGTAATCAACTTTCTGCTCATAGTAGGTAAGGACATTTGCTCTGTGAAGTTGAATCACACATAATCATCAATAGTGTTGTGTGTTGCAATGGGTTGTTTTATGTTGTTTCCTTGTATATCTTGCTCAACTCTGAATGGAATGTGTATCATTCTAACATTAATTGCTTGTAAATTTAGAAAGCACATATCTGTGGACAACTGTGTTTGTCAAGGAGGCTGACATTTTCAGTGGTGTTACATACTATCTTGACTGTGCTGAGATTTTTCATTGCCAACTTAACAGTACAAGTAAGCACTTGAACCTTCTGAACAACAAATATAAGAAACTGTGCTAAGATGAGACAAATGCAATAGTGTACTGAGGGATTATGTTGAAAAATAATGATTTTTTAGTGAAATAATTCACCCTCATTTTCATGCTGTTATTTAACATTATAACTGTGAAATACAGAACCTCAATGAACGTTCTTAATAATCTATACATTATCATATATGCTTTTTTTATGTACATATACTCAGCTTCTTGAACTTGTACGTGGTATTGCACTTTGTGTTCTTATTGTTTTCTGTGTTGACTTTTGCATAACAATGTGCAGTGTTGGAACTTGCGTGTTTTAGTGATGTGTGTACCGTGAGAAAACTGTCACCATCAGAAATGAAGCTTTTTATTTATGCAATCATAGTTATGGCATATTTTATTTAATTTATATCAGGTGGTGACAGTTGTGTATAATAAAGACGTTTTTTCTGCTTTGAGAGCATTCAGCACTGTCAGTAGTTTTGAGTGTGTGATTGTCCTTGTGATATTATTTCAGTAAAACTGTAATGACAAAAATTACCAAACTGTTCGAACTGACCAAAGTAACTTATATGACCAATGAGGCCAAGGAGAGCAAAGTGATCAAATTGTAAAAAACTCGCCTCTAGAGGGTGTAAATGCTGTTTTTTTGTGTTTGACAAGTGTGGCTATTTGGGTCTCCTTACAGAATTCTTCTTTATGTGTAGTTAAATATATTTTATTTTGCTCTGTACTATATTTTTTTGTAGAAGAAGCCAGAAAAGAGAGAGAGAGAACACTGGCATTTACAAAGAGAAGGAATACTTTGCCATCATGGTGACAGTTTTGCATGGGAACCGAGGGGTATTTTATCTCACCACTGCTTTGGTACAAGTAAGTATGAAAGTGTAATTGTATGGTTAAAAATAAGACATTTTGTGATGTAGGTTTATTTTGTTACTACTACTGCTGACATAATACACTGCATAATAAAATGTAGTGTTCACAAAATAACCTCAAGTTTACAAAATAAGAAGGAAGGGATTGGCTTGGGATGTAGCATGCATATAGTAGTGAATAAACAAACAAGAAAACAAATTAATTAAATAAAAGGAACAAATATAATAGATAAGTGAAAAAATAAATTACATTGATCAGTGAAGAATTACTTTAATGTTGTAAATTAAGTAGCTTAAACTAAGTAGATTAAGTTAAATATTTTAAGCCCAATAAATTAATTAAGTAGACTAAATTACTTACTTACTTATGTACATACATCCTACCTTCTTTCCTTCCTTCCTCCCTACATACTCTCTGACTCGCTTGTTCGCTTGCTTACACACTCACTCATTCACTCACGCGCTGCTTGGAGCAGAGTCCTTCATGAAAAAACCAATCAGTTCTCAACCAGTCAAGAAATCCCCTGCATTTCATGGAACTTGAAGGTTCATTACGTCATTCACAATTTCCCACCATCTGTCCGTATCCTAAGCCAGATTGATCCAGTCCATGCTCCCACATTCCCCTTCCTGAAGATCCATCTTAATATTATCATGCAGTCTACACCTGATCTTCCAAGTGGTCTCTTTCCTTCTGGTTTCTCCTCCAAAACCCTATATACACCTGTCCTCTCCCCCACACGTGCTGCATGACCCGCTCACCTCTTTCCTTTCAATTTGATGAACCGAAAAATATTTGGTGAGGGTGTACAGATCATTAAGCTGCTCAAGACTAAGTCAAGTATGTTAAATTGAGTAAGATAAAAAATAAATAAAATGAATTTTATTAACTTATGTGAATGAAATTAAACAAATTAATTAAATAAATGAAATTAAGTATTGTAATTAAATTAAATGAAGTAAATTTCTAAACCAAATTAATTAACTTACGTAAATAAAATTAATCTAATGATATTAAATGTATAAGACTAAAAACTAATTAGGTAAAATAAATTAAATTAAATTAAGTAATCAACTAAGTGGAATAAAGTCCATTAAGTAAATTAATTAAGTACATTCATTCAAATTTACATAATTAAAATATGAATTAAATTAAATTCAATATAGTAAATTAAATGAAAAGTGTAAGTTGATTAAATTTTACTAATTATATTAAGTGATTTAAATTACATGAATGAAAGTAAAAGGTAAATAAATAAATTAAATGACATTAAAATATGGGAGTTAAAGGAAGTTAAGGTGGATTAAATGATGTTAGTTTATTAAGTTAAGTAAAAAATAAAATAAATTATGTTATGTAAATGAAATGAATTGATTAAATTTTATATCATAAACTAAGTTAAATTAATGAAATATATACAGGGTGCAGCAGAAAGAACTCTCCGATTTGGGAGGGGCATAGCTTCGGGTGGGGAGCGCGTCATCAAACAGCGGTGTACAAGCCGTTTTCAGTGTACACCATGGCGTGGTCTGGAGAACATCAAGCCTTTATTGTTGAGGAGTTTATAAGAAATGGTGGGTCGCCAGTAGCAACACAGCGTGCATTTCGCATCCGCTTTGTGCTCGGTCGATGGGAGACTGTTCCTGATAAGAAAACGATTTACCGTTGGGTATCACACTTTAGACAAACAGGTTCTGCATTGAAACAGACATCTCCTGGCCGACCTCGGACCGCAACAGGACCGGAAAATGTGGCAGTTGTCAGGGCTTCGATTCAGAAATCCCCACGATGTTCTGCATGGAAACACGCGGCTGCACTACGGTTGTCTGACAGAAGTGTGAGGAGAATTCTGCACCGAGATCTGCGAATGCATCCGTACAAAATTGCGATTGCACAAAAACTGAAGGGAAGTGATTTTGAAAACCGTAGAAAGTTGTATAGTGACCTTCTGAATGTTCGTGTCACTGATGTTATGTTTTTTTCTGTTGAGGCACGTTTCCACCTCTCTGGCACAGTAAACAAGCAAAATTTCTGATACTGGTCTGAGAGTAACCCTTGGGAACTTCACCAGCGAGCAGGTTATGACCCCAAAGTGAAAATGTGGTGTGCCGTTTTTAACTTTGTTGTGTTGGGTCCATACTTTTTTGAAGAGGACAATGTCACTTAGGGTGAACAGCGATCGTTATTGTGAAATGTTACAGAATTTTTTCCAGCCTCGATTGGGCGAAATTTTCAATTTTCAACATGGTGCTGATAATGTGTGGTTTCAGCAAGATGGAGCAACAGCCCATACATCTCGTCGTTCCCTTTCACTTCTCAGAGAAATGTTTCCTGGACATGTTATCTCCTTGCATGGTGATATCGGGTGGCTGCCGCATTCGCCAGATTTGACCCCCTGCGATTTTTTTCTCTGGGGCTACCTCAAAGCAAAGGTTTACAAACAACGTCCCCTAACTTTGGAAGCTCTGAAGGAGGTGATACGACGGGAAGTTGCTGCCATTACACCTGAAATGATTCTCAAGGTCATGGACAACTACCGAGAGAGGCTACATCAGTTTATCAATATTCAAGGCCGCCACTTGAGTGATGTTTGGTTCAAAACCCATTGATGTAAAACAGCATTCTGTGTACTTTCCAGAAATAAAAAAACATTTGCTGTATCTTATTTGGTTTCGAATAATTCAATAAATGATATAAAATAAACTACATTAAGTAAATTAAATTAATGAAATTAAGTAAATTGGATTAAAGAAATTAAATAAAATGGATTTAATAAAATTTTTAAATAAAATAAGTTAACAGACATGAAATTAAGTAAATTAAACTCCATAATCTAAATTAAAGTGTATTTAATATATGAAAATAAATAAAATTAAATAAACTAAATTCTGTTGCTGGGGTTAAGAATGAGTGGAGCTGTATGTCCTGTATCTCCACACCCCCCTTTATCATCATTGTGTGGTGCTTAATAAAATGTGGAGACACCTGTACCTTATATGAAATATTTTCATATTATTGAGGTGTGTTGCTCACAGCACAAACTGTTGAATGAAAAAAATTGAGTTGGCTTACCATTCAAAATAATTTACTTGTTCACAGGCAGCTGTGACAAAATGCTTTTCCAAGTGATGTAGAAAGGCCACGTGGTTGTAGTCTGTTGATACTGTCGTTTGGGATCCCATTTACTTGAGAGTGAGGAAGAAGATGAGGAAAAGTAAGTGTCTTGTCAGCTGCAGCACAGTGTAGTCTGGCAGAGAGGCACAGCACCATTACAGATGAGGTTACTGCTTTCAGGTTGCAATGGGTGCCCCATCTTCCAGCATAATAGCAGAAGTGTTCATACAACATACAGAGAATTAATATCTTGCACACCTACCACAAAAACATAAAATCATAAATTTATGTTTGTTATGTAGATGATATTTGATCTTTGATCCAAACTACACATACAAACAATCCTAAATGATTTTAATATGATACATCCAAAATTACACTTCACAGCAGAAATAGAACGGTGGGGACACCCACATTGTAGCTCTCCTTCCTCCATCCATTTCTCCGCCAGACAGCACAGCAACACACTCTCTCTCTCTCCCCTATCCTTCTCTCTCCGTAACCCCAGTCTCCGCTCACAGCTCCAAACCGAATGCAGCTTCCCATCACCTCAACACGAGTATTCATTCCACTAGCTGCGCCTACCAAATCTGCCAACTAACCAATGGCAGGGCAGGTCAACCGCGTGAAGTCTGTATGAAAATGGCCACGTTTCCAGCCTGAATTGAATTCAATGCCTGCATCAAAGGAAGGCACATCAAGAAGGACTCGCCAGCCACAACCTCAAGAAGTACTAGCCAGCTGCAACATCAAGAAGGACTAGGCAGCTAACCAACATCAAGAAGGGCCGGTCTGCCATGCTGCCCGCTAAAAATTGTCCACTGACCAGACTGGTGGCCGCCACGTACCCGACGCACGATCTGTCACGCATCTCGCTGTCCACAGCCACAGCCGACCAGACAGTGCTGCCACCTGCCTGGGTTCCACACCGCACAACCGCACTGCGCACTTTCAACCGAGCTGTCACGCAGTGCAGCCCCGGAGCGAGGCTAGACTGAGTATTCTCACGACTATAAGCAACAACCATACTGTACAAGTTCAAGACAAAAATAAAAATAACATTATATGTGCTTTACTGAGATTGTCATTCTGACAATCCTACAGTATCCCACAGAACAAAACAGTACACTACTTAGACATATCCATCCACAAAACTCCCACTAACATAAAAAATTCCATCTACAGAAAACCCACATTTAGCGACACTGTCATCCCCTACACATCCAATCACCCCATACATCACAAGTATGCTGCAATCAAATTTCTATACAGTAGACTAAACACCTACCAACTACACAAGGAAGAATACCAACAGGAAGAAAACATTATCCACAACATCCTTTATAATAATTCCTTCCCAGTCAAGCCACAGAAACCTCCCAACCTTAACCCAAACCAATAACAAATTTCACCAACACACAAGTGCAGATGGGCAGCATTCACTTAACGTAGGTAGGTAAACCACATATATAACTAGTACGTAGGTTTGCTGATAAATTTTGTCTCCACTGTAATATTTTTTATTTACACTAGACATATCTGGATAAAACTGGTTCTGTGTAGTCGCATGGTATCTCTCTTCCATCATACTTCACCTTGAACCCACAGATGCTTACAGTCCTCATCCAGTACACATCGAAATGGAAGCGTTTTCAGATGTTCAGTCCAAACAGCGTGCTGTTATTGGATTCTTAACCACAGGAAAAGTTCCTCCAATTGAAATTCACAGATGAATGTAAGCTGTTTATGGTGATTGGTGTGTTGATGTGAGTACAGTAAGACGCTGGGTAAGGTGGTTCAAAGATGGAGAACTGGGGCAAGCAGATTTGAGTGACAAAACAGGAAGTGGAAGGCCTGTGACTGGAAGTGACCAGCTTCATCAAGATTGCGTTGAAGAACTGATCCGCGGAAATCATCACATCAAACAAAAAGAAACTGCCGTTGCATTAGGAATTTCTAAGGAGAGAGTGGGACACATTATTGGTGTTCTTGGATTTTGAAAAGTTTGTGCCAGATGGGTACTGCGCATGCTGTTTGATGAAGTGAAAACTGAAAGAGTTAGCATTTCTCGGGAAGTACTGGAACGTTCTGAAAAAGAAGGTGAGGACTTCTTAAAGAAGATCATTACAGATGATGAAACTTGGGTTCATCATTATGACCCTGAGAACAAAAGGCAGTCCATGGAATACTGCCATAAGGAATGACCTCAGCCGAAAACATTCAAAACACAGGCCTCGGCTGGAAAGGTCATGCTGACTGTTTTTTGGATTTTGGAACATGTTGTTCTTGCAGACTTTCCTGAAAAAGAAACAACAATAAACTCTCAATGTTACATTGAAATTCTTACTGCATTAAAAAGAAGAACTGAACAGATTTGAATAAGAAATGAAGCACTTCTTCAACATGACAATGCCAGGACTCACACAAGTGCAGCAACAAAAGATGCAATTTAACGCCTGGACTTTTCAGTGCTGCTGCATCCACCGTATAGCCCAGATCTGGCTCCAAGTGATTTCCACCTTTTCCTAAAACTAAAGGAACACTCGAAGTGCCAGCGCTTCAGCTGTGATGAAGAGGTGAAGTCTGCAGTGAGGAAATGTTTTCAAAAACAAAACACCAATTTTTTTTAAGGACGGATTTCAAAAACTAGTGCAGCGTTGGCAGAAGTGTATTGAAGTGCGTGGTGATTTTGTTGAAAAATAATTATGCAGCTTTGAAAATAATTGATGTAGACATATTTATTTTTTTATTTCATTAAAATATCTTTTCCCGTTCATTTTCTATTTAAGTGGAGGCAAAACTTATCAGCCTGCCCTCGTATATTCAAGCACTCGGACATAAGAATAGCCTACCGCATAAATAACACCATACAAAATCATCTAATACATCAAAACCGGAACCCTGACAAATTTTCACTCTTTGGAGTATACAAATTAACATGCCATGATTGCAAGAAAGCATTTGTTGGACAAACAGGAAGAAATTTCACAAGATACAATGGACACAAATGCGCCTTTCATAACAATAGTCATTCCTCCAAATTCACACATCTCAATGAACATGCACATTCCTTCAGAACCATTAACGCCACCATGCAAGTATTACATTACCAAAGAAAGGCCCTCACCTCAACACAACAACGCTTTTACATTCATGTAGAATTTGCTTCCAATAACCATCTGAATGACAGCCATACAGTATTTCCTAATAGTATCTTCGATACCATCCTAAAAGCCTACCATCCATGATTTACTCCTCCCTTCCCTTCTCCCTGCCACATTCCTCTCTCGATTAATATTCCATCAGTTCAACACATGACACAACATGTGCACAACGAAACCAGTCTTCCTCAAGAGATTGATGCGCAAACACACCATCGCTTCCTACTTACAGCATGAAATAATACGGCAGTGTTCAAGGAATTATTTCAAAAGTGATTCTATAAGTTAAACTATATTTACAAAGATTCAGAAACATCGTCATTACCAACAACAATAACCGTACCATTCAGCATCTCTAACATGTAAGTACTATTTACTGAATATTAGAAAACAAGAATGACATTATCTTCATAATCTCAGTTCCAATATAACACTTTACTTTATTCACAGATGAAAAACAGAACTAAACAACCAAAGTGAATCTTCACTCAGTATTACCACACATCCGAAATAGATATTCTACAATGCAATAACAACATTTCAAACCTGGACTTTCAACTGAACAACAAAGTATATGTAGGTCATTTCGAAAGTAACGCACACTGTGTTTGTGCGGCCAGTATGATGATGAAATCATTCTGATTTTTGCAACAGTTGTGGGCCAGACTTCATTAAAGAATATTGTGTGCATATTGGCAGGCTACGTGGTCCCTGTTCTGCAAAACAGAGTCTTGAAATGGAAGAAGAAACTGACTGGATTCAGATCTTGCGCATTGACCAGTGATCATACATTAAAATTGAAACTTTGCGAGGAAAAACCCCAACTTAAATTCATAATGCTTTACATGAAGTTTGCGGGGATAGTGTAGTGGATCGTAGCACGGTGTCACGGTGGGCATCTCGTTTCTCTGAAGGTGGGGTAAGCATCCAAGACGACCCAAGAAGCGGTCGGCCAGTAACGGCAACTGACGACACATCTGTGGTTGTCAGCACCCTGTTGGAAGAAGATCGACACAAATCACGTGAAGAAATTGCACATGAAGCAAACATGTCAACTGCTTCTGTTTGTATGTATGTATTTTAACCATTATGGCACTACCTGGCAACCAGTTCACTGTGCCACCATGGAAAACCACACAAAGAAACCAGCATTGCCAAACAGGAATATCCCCAATTTGACACCATGCCCCCCCCCCCCCCCCCCACCCAAAAAACACCTCACCTCTCTTATCATACTCCGTCACTACAAAAAACATTTCTATATTCACTTCAACCTTTTTTTTTTATTTTCTCTATTTTTTTTTGTATT
>Ga0131853_10025623_pt1 | contig 10626 bp, 6 predicted proteins | sample TergutLab28metaG_FD_92764 | JGI IMG/M metagenome (GOLD analysis project Ga0131853, IMG submission 92764) | Labiotermes labralis P1 segment gut microbial communities from Petit-Saut dam, French Guiana - Lab288 P1 (version 2) (version 2) | ecosystem: Host-associated > Arthropoda: Insects >... | reverse complement strand
TATCCGAGGTAAAACTCGGTGTGTTTTGCTACATTTTGACAGTTCAAAACGTTGTGTATGTCTTCTGTATAAATTTCTATACGCTTTCAAAGTTGTAAAGCTCTTTTTGAAACACCCTGTATATATATGTAACATTTTATATTTTAGTATATGTTGAACTGTAAACCACGGGATCCTGCAGGTAATACCACCGCATGTACCTTGTCTAACTACCATTATTTTATATAGCCTGATGATGGCCCTGTAGGGTCGAAACATGTCGCTCACTTGATGGTTGCATAATAAAAACATTGCACCACATTGTTGTGTAACGACGGTCTAATAAATGAATACTATTACACGAACACACAACGGGATGGAAAACCCCTAATTTAGAATTCACAGTCTGGTGTTTAATTAAGCACAGCAACATTACTATTTTATCTTTGACTTAAAACAGATAAGACGGATAAAATAAAACAAGAGACTCAATACAGGTAAAGCAACCCCTTTACAGGCCTGGACAGGCCCTGAGGTTTCCAGGAGGATGAGGCTCCTAGATTTGGAGACATTCGGCACATACAGGTGGTAAGGTTGTCAGCCATACGCACCGGCCGCCTTTATCACCCAGGAAATATTCCTGGTACTCATTTCTGTCAGAGGCTTAGTCAAACCCAGGACCCTAGTGCGGCCGGAATGATTATGTCAATGAAAAGTTCCAATGACACCATCGGCAATCGAACCCTCAACCTTCCGTCATGTAGCGCAGTGCCTCGACCAACTGCTCTTCCCGAATATCCCCAGAAGGCTATCTAAATACAAATAAAATAAGACAAACGACCGTAAATTTAGAAAGGAAGAGAAAATACAATTGAGCCTTGAGGTTCGTACGAAGGTGACAATAAAGACAGTCGTTTTCCAGAGTGTGACGCCGTGTAGTTTAATAGAGAGATATTGACGTTTCGGAAAAATATCTTATTTTGATATTCCGATATTAATCATTTTCGTAATTTAATATTAGTTTATTTCAAATTGTGGTTCTCCTAAGAAGGTTTCGATATCATTCCACAAAACGAGCCCCTAACTACGTCTTTAGATCCGCAACATTCGACGACCTGTCGCACGCCGTCTCACAATTCAGTACTGTCTGTCTGTCTGTAATCAAGTCATTGGAAGCTTTATTAGGTAATGACTCCATCCAAGGCCACCGTTTCCTCTCCCGTCACCAATTCTAACTTCTACCCGTGCCCTCATCTTCAGCAGACAAGGCGCACTTTTGTGTGGACGGCAGGACAGGGATGATCTCTAGGTAACCGTGAGAGTGGGTCTGGCGAACAGCGCAATGCACCGCCGGTTTGCAACATAAGCAGGGAAGGCTTCGAAGAGTTGTGCCACAGTTAGCGTCTCAAAGATTCTCCTTCATGAAATTAAGGCGTTTAGTTCGATTCCGGGAATTCCAAGATCGATTCGAGACCTGGTCATTAATTAGTGGACGTCTCATGGTTTTCCTCAGTCACTGCAGGCAAAATTTCAGTTAAAATTTGACTTCCTTACCATTCCGCCCTATGTAAAAACTGCGGATGAAAGGCGCTGTTAAATTAGAACCTTGTATTTAAATCAATCGCTGTGTCTGAAGAAGTTAGACGTTGAAGATGCTTTCAAGGTAAGGTCAGAGTTTTTCCTGTCCACATCACTCGACACTAGACGGAGGTGAACTGTTAAATTCACGCACAGGCCGCTTCACCCCGGGAAAAATGTATGTACCCTTTGAATAGGAGGGTGGGTGGGCCCCAGAGCTGGTGTACAGATTTTTGAGAAGAGGAAAAATCTCTTGCCCCTACTGGGCAGTACAGCCCGCAGTACAGTCACTATACTGACTGAGCTAACACGGTTGCCGAGTTGCGAGTTTTAATTTAAGGGACTGCGATTTCAAAATTATTCTTTCGGCGCGAAGAATGTTAAATGAATATCGAAATTAATAATTTTATGACTCAAAATAATGGGAAAGTCAGACACATTTTCCAGACAGTCTCCTGTTTCTGGAAAGTTTAAAGTAAAATCGTGTGGTGTTATTGAAATTATCGAAGCTTAGAAAGGCATTAGATCTCTTTTAAGTACGTTAATATCTTACCTTGTCTTATTAGTACTAAGCAGTCTCCATAGAGCAAAGATACGGTTAAGAATCCAATATTGGCTCAGTTGATCCAGAAATTTCCCGCCTCCTTCACTACCTAATGACTTGTAACAGCGTTAAATATTACCCACCTAGAGTTTCCACTGTCAGAAAATGGCCCATTCCACACCTTTGTATCTTATTTCTTTCAATAAACTCTAATGTAAAATTATCCTCATGTTTTTTCCCGCACCTCTTCAGTGATATTCTCAGTTTTTCCGCTGCTATATAAAGGCCATGTCTCACCTATTTCACGCTGGATACGTGAGCCGCACGTTTGTGTTTTCAGACTAAGCGTATTTAGTAAAGTTTATAAATTATGAATCTCTTCAAACTTCAAATCCCTTGATCCTCAGGCCACTTCATGTGTCTAAAATCCAAATAATATCCTCTGCGCTCTGCTATGGCAAACTTGTTGCTCTATGGTCAACCAAAATAAGGAGAATCTGAAGCGACTTGTGATACCAATTGACAAGGTGTCACTCTTCTGTATTATTCGGGAGGTTCAGGTATGAAACCTTAGCCCGAACACCAGCTGTTCTACGTAAAACATTTCTTGCTTTGGTGAGTGCGTGGCAGGGGAGTAGTTTCAATTAGACCATTTTGCTTCCCAGCAAATTCTTTCCAATTCACTGATCGCTTTAACCCGCTCCACATGTCAGAATTTAATTTAACATTGGTAGACAAACCACGACAAAATTATAGTTACAAGTTTCAAGAAATTCTAAGCCAGAATCTCTCAGGAAGAAACATAGACAACCACGAAGACACTCTTTTTAGAATCACGTGTGCTTTACACATAGGCGGTCACGAATATAGCCCAGGCTATCCTGAAGTCTTCAATCCTTCTCAGTAGCAATGCCTCGTGCAGGCTTTGCGCTGTAATACCATTGGGATATGAGCTCAGTCACCTCTCCCTAGCCGACACACAGAGATTATAACACTGCCGGCTCAGATCGCTAACAAAAATACCACAAAAGTCACTCGCTACAACGCACCTACACAACAGCATCGCCTCCAATCTGATGTCCAGTCTGCCAAACACGTCTGTGACGCTACCGCCACAGTAACCTTCTCATTGCCTGTGTTTAAGGTACTGGGATGTGGCAAGGAGATTCAACATGCCAAAGATACGCTGAATGCTCTAAGCACCTTAGTTGTAAGTTATGTTAGAGAAATGTAAGTACGAACTCTAATTGCGCTGTACAAGCGAGTACATGTAAACGAGAACTCATTGAGCAGTGTTCAAACAGAGGGCTGTAAAATGCATTGCAATTTACATGTGAATACTTCGTGGTTTTGCGTACTTTATGTGGCCCATAAAGTTGCAACCTCCCAGGTAGATATTTTGAGATAGCAGGCAGAGAAAAACTTGCCTTGCGCTGGGTCCATACATTTCACCTCAGTGTAGGCAGCTGATGCTACGGTTTTACTTACTATATTTAGGCAAGTCGTGGGCACGTTTTGGTTCAGTGTATTGTATTTACTGACAATATTTATACAAGTCGCTGGAAAGAGTCTTATTCGGTTCGCAGACAAGAGTCATGCGTGACAAGAATATTCAAAGTTCTGGTAAAATTGTCTGACCCTTGACATTGGGACCGATAGGCTGCACGGAAATGATGGTAAACTACCAACCAACGTTACGTAACGTCCCAGAAGAGCAAGTATCTCCACTACACCGCGGAGAAAGTCTGAAATCACGAGTGTTGGGAACGTTTGTATGTATGTTTGTATCAAAATATACAGTCACACATCCAAAAAGACTACAATCTTAAAGTAGATTATTTTTTATGCTAGACAAGAGTCTTCCGAAACGCATTTCCTATCTACCAAACTGTACAGCATTATATGAAAATAAAGAAACTTTGACATTTACCGCTCCAACGATAAGATACTCAAATCATTTTCTTGTTTCTCGAGAGAAGATAGGATTTCAGTGTAGTTTACTTTGTGAAAGTACCCTGTAGATATAAAAGTACACACAAAAGTCTCTCGCTGTTTTTTTTTATTTATTTTGCACTTCGTTCTTGTGGCTTTAATTCAGCTGTGTTTGTTTTCAATAACTTTTTCACTCAAACAGGTCATAATTACTGCTGTCTCTTTTCCACATAGAATAAATATACAAAAATCAAATATTACCCTTACAGAAGATGCAGTGAATGAAAGAGAAATTTAATTACAAAGACTTAATTAAAAACGTAACCTTAATTTTTAAATCAATTGCGTCATAAAATAAAGTTAATTTAAATTTATGTCGACTGTAAGCAGTAGGCTGTCAGAACTTTGGAACGTTAATTTTCTCTCAGTCTCAGTCTGATATTTTTATCCTACAAGACTCTTATAAGACGTAACACAAAATTTAAAGTTTATTTATAGTCACAACATTTAAGGTTACAAGCACGTTGCAACTTCAGGTATTGTGTTTCCAAGTACATCACTTCTCAAGATACAAATAGAAGAGATGCAGAAAGCAAGAAAACTTTGTAATCCAACTGCTGTTCTTTGCTCTCCATATTACTTCTATTACGGAAATTGTTTACGTGGTTCTCTTTTTAAATTATGATGACAGTTTTTCGTGCCGAATAAGCACGGTTTTTTGTTAAGTTTTTGTAAAGTTTCATTTACTGTGTCACTTCAGGTCGGTGTTCTGAATTTCCTTACAAAAAGGCTGTGACATTCCCTATGGAGGGTCCTTGGTTAAAAACATCAGTTCACAATTATTACTGAGGGAAGTGAATTATGGTCATGTAACAAAAATTCAGCGACTCTCGCTTCACTGATATCAAGAAGCCTAAATTTAATGCTAGACGCGCAAATATGCTTTTTGCAAAATAATCTTTACAGAGTATAATTTGTGACGCAAAACTGTGATAACCTTATTTTTTAATGTTTTGCTGACCGTGCATCTCAGTATAATCTTAGTAATTGATCAGCTTAATGAATAAATTCTTGTTTTATAATAAGTTTATTATATTCCTATGCATTTTTCGAGCACTTCTGTGCTCATCATCAGGAGGTCCAAATTATATTATACAGCATCTGGTATCATCACACCTGTAGGTGGCCGTCCGGTGCACAGGTAAACCTGTGCACCTATACACCGGACGGCCACCTACAGACTGTGATGATACCAGATGCTGTACAATACAGTTTGAACCTCCTGATGATGAGCACAAAAGTGCTCGAAACATGAAGAGGAATATAATAAACTTGTTATAAAACAATAATTTGTGCATTAATTTGGCCAATTACTAAGATTATGTGAAAACCTTAATATCATTATCTACTCATTTGTTTTCTACAAAAAATAAAATTGGCTGGTAAAGCGTATAATCACGCAAAATTCAGCATTTTCACAAGTTACTCCATACAACAATGAAAGTGCTGCAGTTGAAGTACTGAACGAGGGATCATTCAACAAAATGAGGATTTCACCAGGTCTTGGACAGGCGGTACATTTTGCTAATTTCAAAGAAAAAAAGACGCAACTGCACTTTAAGCTTAGAATGAGGAACGATGTGATAATTTAACTACGCACTTAATGTTACAGCAATTACATATATTTATAGCGTACAATGAGAAACCGTTTAGCACTATTACTAGATGCTTAATGGAAGAGTGTTCTGACCGCAGTAACTGAATAGAATGATGCACGATCCATTTAGTGTTTCAACTGAGGAACGAATCAGAATTTTAAGTAGTTATTCCACACAATTGATAGTTATTTCATAGAATAACACAGCGACCACACAGTGCAAAACAGCTCGACACCAATGACAGCTTAAACTGAAGAATATTAATAGTAATGACAACAACAGCAATAAAATATATTAATAGTAATGACAACAACAACAATAAAATATATTAATAGTAATGACAACAACAGCAACAATAAAATATATTTGTTTTCAGTTAAACACAAAAATATTTTATTATTCAACTTATTGGAAACTATTTTCGATCCCTAGACAATCATCAGGCCATCATTACATAAGATTTAAAACAAGTTACATGAAGTGCACATTAATTTCATATCTTATGGGATCCCATGAATCTTACACCAATGTTAAAAATCTGTTACAACGTTGAGTTATATTGCCTGTGGTATTATATGGTAAGAATACTGTGAATATCTGAAATAAAATTGAATTTAAAATTGATACATGATAATGTAACACCTAGTTAGGCTGAGTTAAAATTAAAAAGTACACACATATATATATATATATATATATATATATATATATATATATACTCTAGTCACAAATTATGATGTATGCTACTAGGCACAGATTTCTTATGCTTACTTCTACTTTTCTTTCGTGTAAGCCGAGTGAGTACTGTGTGGTGCTAGTAACTGACAGTACTATTGGTGGTGGTGGTGGTGGTGGTGATGGTGGTGATGGTGGTGACGATAAAAATCTCTTCATATTATCCTGAAACAGGTGAAGGATGGCAAGCCTGACACGAGCCACAGAAAGTGAAGTGCCTTGCCATTACTCATTACTGTATTTGCTAGCAATCAGAACTGTCACCGCCGTCAAATCCTATAATCACTTTTACGCAAACGTGTGCTGTCACCGTTACGTTGTGCTACACCCCATTTTAGCGACTCACGATGTAGTGTGCAACTCACCAAATTTACGACTCGTTACACTTCATCACTCGCACAAGGAACACTGCATGGTTTATAGAGATCGGTGTCGGTCTCGTGGCTTTTCGCCTTTTATTGACGTCAAGTTATCATTGGTTCTGAAGCTGGCAAAATATTGTAATGTTGTCCGGTTTAATCGCTGGAACGAACAAGATTTTTGAATCGAAAGTTTTATTCAATTTTGCTCTTGCATCGAAATATGAACTGAAAACCCAAATATCATTTTCGTCATAATTCGCAATAAATTTTGAGGGAAATTACTCAGCGACACACACACACACATACACACCACACACACACACACACACACCACACACACACAAACACACCACACACACCACACACACACACACACATACACCACACACACACACACACCACACACACACACACACCACACACACACACACCACACACACACACACACACCACACACACACACCACACACACACACACATACACACACACCACACACACACACATGTATATATGTGTGTGTGTATAACAGGTAAAGGTAAAGTGTTCCCGTTACAGGCCCGGTGTGGCCCAGAGGGTGGGTAGAGGTATAACTCTACTTTTCCATGACCGCGGCACTAGAAGAGGGTGAGTGGTCGGCAGCACGCCCCGGCCGCACTTTACCCCCGGGAAAGACCCGGTACCCATTGTACAGGAGCCTGGGTGGGCCCCAGGGCCGGTCCGGACGGCCGGAAAATCTCGTCCCCACTGGGATTCGATCCCGGACCTTCCATCCGGTAGTCAGTTGCTATACAGACTGAGCTATCAGGCCCACACACACTCATATATATATATAAACACACACACATATACACTCTCTCTCTCTCTCTCTCTATATATATATATATGCATACATACATATGTATATACATGTATATATACATGAATATATATATATATATATATGTAAATAATTATACTGTAAAAATCTGCATGGACCCAGAGAAATTCAGCGGTGTGGGTGCATGTACACGCCGATTTTCTGAAAGATATTTTGATCGCAGACTTCAGTATGTATCGCAGCCTGTCTCGCTGTATCATTAAGTGTGTACAAAATAGCAACAGCTCCATTTCTCAGCGTCTACGGTTCCACACTTTTGTTTTCAATCCGGATGTTGTTCTAAAACTATCGACGCTTAATTTTTAAGAGGTGCCGAGTGATTAATGTTGAATGTTGATGTTTCAGCTTGCAGAAACCACTAAAAAGTGGAACAGTTTCATGACATAGAAATAAACCATTATTTGGATTAAGGTCTTTGACGATATCAGGGCGATGAGTGTCAAAATTACGGCCTTCTGTTAAGTGACATCGTGCATTTTGGTAGACGAAAACAAAACTTTCATAGAAACTGCCTCCTGCATCTTCCGAAAATAATTAATATTTATCAGTTTAGGAATTTTTATCTTCATTCCTTATTAAAACACACATGAAGTGTGTGAATGCGTGTGTGTGTGTTTGTGTGTGTATGTGTTTATGTGTTCGTGTGTGTATGTGTTTGTGTGTGTATGTGTTTATGTGTTCGTGTGTGTATGTGTTTGTGTGTGTATGTTTTTGTGTGTATATGTGTTTGTGTGTGTATGCATGTGTTTGTGTGTGTGTGTGTGTGTTTGTGTGTGAACAAGAAATGACATAATATTTAAATGAGTTTCAATAAACTGCTAGCAAATATATAACTTTGTCAGAGACTGAAAATACAAGACTTTCATGACGTTAAATGGGGAAGTGAATTCTGTAAAGGTTTGTAAACGAACGACAACATTATTGACAGATCCATTCACAGTGGCTTATCTCCCTAGCTAAATGTCCATTAAGTGTCTAAAGTGGGCACTCTCATCTTTTCGGAAAAGAAAAGTGCGATTCTGAAGATTTGGTTTGGGTCTCGCTACATTCAACGGAAAACGGCAAGTAGAAGCACACGTGTAGTCCATTTAGAACGAACTGCTCTGTTGCAGTTATTTATGAGTCAAGTCAGGTACACACACTTTTGTACGCAGTAATTACACGGGCAAACAGGCTGGCGAAAGGTACGTAAACATTTGAACAGAGACCTACGTTGCAGGGCGCTCCGTTCTGAACTGTTTAGCGGAATTACTTGTCTGAAACTTTGTGTTGAAATGTCTAAGTCTTCAGGGAAAGGGAGGAGAAGGTAATTTTGTTGCCTTGTTGCTGAAGGTTAGTTCGATGTTTCTATCTTTAGTAAACCAAGACAAGACTTAAAAATGCGTTAACCCTCATCTTGTCTAATGGCAGACAGCTGTTCTGAACTTACGGATTGTGTTACCACAACAGTACTTTGCTTCATCTGCGGTGATTCTGTGGCCTCAGACCAGACTGGAAGACGATCGTAACTTTGGAGGCAGTCGATCGTGCTCTGATCGAAAGTTTCTGAATGTTTCCGCAAGGAAAGATTGAGTACCTATGAAATAAAGTGAAATGTCAATTTGATGCAACTAGGTAATTTTATTGAAGTATTCTTAGCTCGACATGTTTCAGGTACATACGCCCATCATCAGGTATATTGGATGTTGAGTTGCAGCATATGGTTTTCTGCATCACGTTTGTGGATGGGTGGTGGTCTTGAGAGCTGCTGCGTGGATCGTAGGTACGGTGCGGATGGTGCCGTGCGACTGCACAATCCGCACCGTACACACGACCCACGCAGCGGCTCTCAAGACCACCACCCATCCACAAACTCGGTGCAGAAAACCATATACTGCAACTCAACATCTAATGCTCCTGATGATGGGCGTATGTACCCGAAACATGTCGAGCTAAGAATACATCAATAAAATTACCTAGTTGCATCAAATTGGCATTTCATTGTATTTCATTAGGAAGATGCAATTTCAAACAACCCCCATTGAGTAGCTGTGTTTTGCATTAGAAGTTTTTAAACATGGAACGTAATTCCCGATGTTTCTTTAGATACGTGCTTAAAATTTGGAGATAAGACATTAAAGATGTACTTTAAGTAAGACAATGCGACATTTCGTAAATTTAAATTTTAGGTTTGTATGAGCTTAACAGCTAAACTAAACTTGCATGTCGACAGACAGAACTGGCGCGTGTCTTTTAAAATTTCCGACAGCACATCTTCAAGAAACTGGACGCTCTGCGTCGATTCAACAGTGGCACAGAGCGAAGGTAAAAATCTGGAGGTAATACTAAAATAATGTTACTTTAGAGCAGAATTTAGTGACAAATATTCTGACAACTACGTGAGTCAAATCGGAGTTTGGTAGACAACGGGTAGTTTGCTAGATAGACATTAGCTTTGAGGTTTGACATTCCATTGTGTTATGGAAGAATTATTATGTAAATAAATAGTCAAAAACAGATAAGTACATATCATTAAAGTGTCGAAATATATAGCATGAAGCAATATACACTTAGTTGTGTTGAATGCTTGTTGTCATAATAACTAAAGAATAATTTTGTAGATAGAGAATACTTTCCTAGATAAAGGATAATTTGCTAGATAAAAAATATTTTACTAGATGAAGGATAATTTGCTAGTTAAAGGTTAGTTAGCTAGATAAAGGGTAATTTGCTAGTTACAGCTGTGAAAAATTTTCAGTGGTGGAAGCAGCAACAAAGGCCGTTTTATATGTTCATTTTAGAACATATAAAATTTTCGCCCGTATTATTTAATTTCATTTATATTTGTACCTGCTCTCCAATTTTACACATAAAAATACTTTTCCTTTAGTTAGGAGTTTCTGAACGTTAATCGTTTCTGATAAATTTAATTTAATTTAAGAAAAACGGCTTATAAATAACTTATTTATTATTATTATTAT
>Ga0131853_10025618_pt1 | contig 10627 bp, 11 predicted proteins | sample TergutLab28metaG_FD_92764 | JGI IMG/M metagenome (GOLD analysis project Ga0131853, IMG submission 92764) | Labiotermes labralis P1 segment gut microbial communities from Petit-Saut dam, French Guiana - Lab288 P1 (version 2) (version 2) | ecosystem: Host-associated > Arthropoda: Insects >... | reverse complement strand
TTGTACAGATACTCACGGCATTGCTCTTCTGTGCCGTAGGCGTTTGTAAATTCTATTAGTGTCATCTTCATCACTCCCGGGGCTATTTTACTGGATTATGAGATGTTTGAGTAGTCATTAAATCGAATTTAGTAATGAGCTTATCAATTTTAATAATCCCAATTTCACAAAAAAAACATGGGAAAGCAATAGAGGAAAAATTGCAGATTTACAAACACATGTGAAAAATTTAGACAAGCGCATTAACACATTGAGCCAAGGCAACGCAATCTTATCCGCACTAGCAAATATAATCTCAAGCAAGGAAGGTTTAATAAGTTATAGAAATGAACTGCAAGACAATTCATCCTCGCAAACGGCACTATGCCCTGTTTGCGCAGCAGAGCAGTTTGGAATTATTCCGGAAGATGATATTGCAAAACAAGCACTAAGCTATCAATCGGAACACCTTGCGCTTTTATCAACGATAACGCAAGAACGCAATGATATTAATAGTAAAGTGAACGAAGTTTCTAATAAGCAAGTAAACATTGCAAAACAGATATATGAAGAAGCCATAAAAAAATTGGAACATGAGCGAATTTCGCTTACTGGCTTGCGTGATAAAACACAAAATTTCTTCGATACCATTAGTAGGCTCAAAAATTTAGATGGCAATGCGTACAATACGGAAAATATGCTAAGTATTGACGCAATCGAAGGTGAGCTTAAAATTGTTGAAAGCGCGCTAGGAAACGCTGAATCAGAAGAGTATGCAGAAGCTATAAGAAGTAAAATCAATCGCATCGCCGGCATAATTAAATTCAACTAGATGAGGGAAACATAAAACGATTCCGTTCATTAGCATATGCAAACATCACGGATTTACCTAGTGATATTGTCTTCTCTGTGGAATCGTTTGATGACAACTTGCTAAATTCTAAAGTTTCATCTGTAAACAGCCATATTCAAAACAGCAACTATAATGATTCCAGCAAAAAATTCGATGACGCTCGTAAACATTATGAAAAAGAGCAGCGAGAAAAGGAAGCACTAGACCGTCTAAGGGCGAATGCAAAAAAACAACTTAAAATCATAGAAGACGAGCTAAAAAAAGTAAAGAAAAAAGAATATGAAGATGTTGGGCCATATCTTTTTGAACTTTTTCGCAAATTATCACGTGCAACTAATATTTCCGATATAAAAATTGACATTGGTCGAGGAGGGAAAGAGTTATTAAACATAACCGATGAAAATGGTACTCACATATTGAATAGGTTGAGCGATGGACAGCTTAGCGTGTTTATGCTTTCTTATTTTATTGGAAATATTTTTCGAAGAAGGAATGTTGCGGATGGAATTAAAGTATATTTTATAGATGACATCACAAGTTGTATGGATGATATAAATATGCTAGCTTTTCTTGATTTTATTAAATATCAGATATCAGGCAATGACTTAAAGGCGCCAGATAATGCTGCAATAAGTCAATTGTTTTTCTCGACATGTGACGATAGAATTCAATCATTATTAAAATACAAACTTAATGCCCGTGGAATTGAATACACACAAATAGATGGTACAAAATTCAGTTCATATAATAAATTTTAGATAGCATATCAAAGGCTGCGGTTTATGCCATTGCCACCTTGTGTTATGCTATTATCAAGCCTGATAAACTAAATATAAATGATTCACAATACTCCAGAAAGTATGCTTCAGCTCAAACAAACGCTAAATCCATTGACTTGGCTTCTTGAAATCAAAAAACCCAGCAATCCATTGTGGATGCTGGGTTTTTGAAGCTGAGCTGGCAGGATTTGAACCTGCGAGTGCCAGAGTCAAAGTCTGGTGCCTTACCGCTTGGCGACAGCCCATTGTATGGGTTTGTGCGTCATGTCCCGCTTTGGGTTACCCACCCAAAAAGTGTTGGCACACTTTTTGGGTGGCCAAGAGCTAATGGGGGGACTCAAACCCCCGGCCTGCTGATTACGAATCAGCTGCTCTATCATCTGAGCTACATTAGCGCATTTTGCAAGTGAGGGTGACGCGGAAAGAAATATAGCAAAGTTTTTTTGCTATGTCAATTGACATTTTTATATTAAAAAAGGTACACTCTTCTTTAGTAGGAAACATTTTGAAAAAAGTGTTTCTTTATGGCGTTTTTTGGCCCATTTTAAATGTGTAATTTTTGTGAGTATTAGGGACCCATGGTTCTAAACAAGAGGAAGATTATATGAACACCTCCCAAAACAATTTTTCATCTATCCTTGACGACATTATTTTATATCTAAAAAATGACAGTGGCTTCGAGCGGCTTATGAGTGGCATGGTGGACTTGTATAACCGCTATGGCCGTTGTTTTAGTGCTGTGCGGCTGCCAAAGCCTTCTTTGGAAGAAGAAAAGGCCTTGTCTGTTTTCTTTAAGCGTGATTATTATGACCAAGCCCTGATCCGTATTGGCCTTGCTGAGTTTGAGCGGCAGATTCAAAAGGTCTTTGCATGTGATATAAGGCTGGATGCTGTCCTTGTGGCATATTTTGGCCGCCCAGTTTCAACCCAGAACGAGCCTATAGCCGATTCTCATAGGTATAAGGACGCATTTACCCGTGCAATCAGGGATGATTTATTGCCCCGGTTTGAAGATACCCAGGCTGCTGCATGGCTTAGGGAGATGCTGGCCCACATGCGCCGCACTTACCGCCAATGGGCAGATCAGTTTTCTCATGAACCGGAAGTGGTTCTTTCAATGGTTTCTACGGTTTGTGAAGCTATTAATGTCTTGCCGCAGGGGCAGCTTGTACGGCTTTCAGATTTTTCTACTAAATATTTAAATGATCCCCGGGCATTGGATTTTTATTCTCCCCGCGGGCCATTACTCTTGCGGGCGCTGGCCCATAGGTTTGAGGTCCCTGTACCTACAGTGCTGGAGGATAGTATACGGCTTTATCTGCAAGCTGGATTGCTTTCTGACGGGGTGCTTAGCCAGGTTACCCTGCGCGGGATAAAAGCCGATGATGAAGCATGCAATTTCTATGACCAATTGGGTGAAGCGCATGTGCTTACACTGGAAAATATATGCCGCCTGCTCAGTGTTGGGGCCTATGGTGATAAGGTTTTTATTTTAGAAAGCCCCCATGTTTTTTCGGCCTTATGTGAGCGTTTGAGCGGATTTAACTGCACTTTGGTATGCGCAATGGAAGGTCTAAATCCTGCTTTAGAATATTTGCTGGATCAGTTTGTAAAATCTGGGGCAACATTGTATTATGCAGGAAACATGGACTATAAAGGGCTAACCTTGGCCGACAAGATATATTTGCGCTATGGCAAGGTATTTAAGCCTTGGCGCTATGGCAAGGCAGATTATGAGCTATTGTTTACAGGAAGTGATTTCCTGCTGCCAGATGACCGCAAAGATTTGGCAATGCACAATGAAGAGTTGGCTTCCCTGTTATCCTTGTTACGTAAAAAAGGAAAATCTGCGGCATCATTACCCCTTGTTGGGGTATTTGCGGAAGATGTTATTGCAATGCTTGGGCTGGAGTAATTACCCAACTAGGATTAATGTCCAATAAGGGATGCCATCATCCCAACTAAGCCCTACGCCTGCTTTTGTAAAATTTGGGTTTACCACGTTGACATAATGCCCTGGAGATGTGCACCAGGCCTCGATTACATGCCTGGGCGCTTCATGCCCCATTGCAATATTGGCCCCAACCAAGTTGTATGGGACGTGGAAAGTGTCTAGCAGCTGGGCAGGGTTACCATATACTAGGGATTCATGATCAAATAGCCGGTGGTTTATCATCTCTTCAGATTTGTAGCGGGCCAGCCTGGTTATTTCCCAATCAATATATATGGGGGGTATGTTGCGGGCTTCTCTTTCTTTGTTTATAAGAAAGACAAGTTCTGTTTCAGGACCTTGATATTGATAAGCATGGGTAGACATTGGCAGGCATAAAGCAATAATCAATAATAAAAATGATGAAATGAATTTTTTCATAATCCACATCCTTTCAGGTTTTATTATGCCCGCTTGCCGCGCTAACTTGCATTTTAAATAAAATAATCTTTGATAAACTTTTTCCGCTTGGGATTAGCCGGCGAAGCAGGGGGCTTAGGGGCGTGTCCCCCATCAAAAAAGGAGACAGGAAAATGTCCAGAAAAGTGAATGTAGTAATTTGTGGTAAGGTTATCACATTAAAATCCAACGAAGAGGAAGCCCATCTGCAGCGTATAGCCCGCTACATAGACCAAAAGATGGCAGAGTTGACAGAAGCAAACACAACCGCTTCTATAGACGAGCGGTTGCGTACATTGCTTATTGCGTTAAATATTTCGGATGATTATTTTAAGGCTGCGGACAAGCTGGCCAGGGTTGACGCCGAGCAGGAGAAATATATAAATGAAATAGGGCGTATGCAGCAGGAAAACATGCAGCTTAAAGAAAAATACCATGCCTTGCAGGCAGATCACGCGCGCCTTCAAGCCGAACATGACGAATATATTGAAGTATTTGACAATGTAAGGCAAAGTGAAAATGTAATTTCTATGAACCGCACAAACCTTAGGAAAGCAGGACTTTCATAATGAAAACAACAATGGAAAAACTGACCGCACTTAGGGCACTAATGAAGGAAAAAGGCATAGGGGCCTACATTATTTACAATGGGGATGCCCATGCAAGTGAATACGTGGCTGGCTATTGGAAGTCAAGAACATGGATTTCTGGCTTTACAGGAAGCAGCGGCTTGGTTGTAGTTACCGAAAATGAAGCAGGGCTGTGGACAGACGGGCGCTATTTTATACAGGCAGAAAAGCAGCTAGAAGGCTCTGGCATTGACCTGTACAAAATGGATATGCCTGGGGTCCCAACATATTTGGAATTTATAGCAGACAAGCTGCCAGGTAATGGCAAACTGGGCTTTGATGGCCGTGTTGTTGATGTAAATGAATATGGGAAAATTGAAGAGGTGCTAGAAAACAAGAATATAGCTTGTATATATAACGTGGACTTGATTGAAAAAATATGGACAGACCGCCCAGCCCCTCCTATGGAGCCTGCATTTGAACATGAACTTCGTTTTGCAGGGGTATCTGCTGGTGAAAAATTGGCTGCTGTGCGCGAAGAAATGGCGAAGCATAATGCAACCGCATACTTGGTAACGGCACTGGATAGCATTGCTTGGCTTATGAATATCCGTGGCAATGATATGCCTTTTACCCCAGTTGTATATGCCTACGCTGTGGTTACAAAAGACGATGCCCATGTTTTTGTAGACAAAAGCAAGGTTGAAAATATTGCTGTAAATCTTAAGTCACAAGGGTTTGCAATCCATGATTATGATAAGCTCGCGGGCTTTTTGGGGCAGCTTGAAGCAAGTGGGACATTGATTTATGACCAGGCAAAAACCAGCGTATTGCTGGAAGAAGCTATACCTATGAATATGGCAGTTGTAAATGATTTGGAAGTAGATATTATTATGGCGCTTAAGGCTGTAAGAACCCCAGGCCAGCTTAAAAATATCCGCAATGCCTATCTTAAGGAAGGTGTTGCGCTGGTAAGGCTGCTTAAGTGGCTGGAAGAATATCCAGACATTACAACCCTTACAGAAGGGGATATTGCAAGGCAGATAACCCACTTTAGGGAGGGGCAGGCAGATTTCTTGCAGGATGGTTTTTCTACAATAGCTGCAATTGGGGCTAATGCTGCCCAGGCCCACTATAGCCCAGGCCCTGTAGGGGATAATCTTAAGGCAGAAGGGTTCTTGTTAATTGACACTGGTGCACAATATTTGGATGGTACAACAGACACCACCCGTACAATCCCAGTTGGGCCTATTACGGATGAAATGAAGGTTCATTTTACCTTGGTACTTAAGGGGTATATGGGGTTGGCCCGTGCTGTTTTCCCTGAAGGGACAACAGGTACGCAGCTGGATGTATTGGCCCGTGGGGCTTTGTGGGAGCATGGCCTGGACTTTAGGCATGGAACGGGGCATGGCATTGGTTATTGCCTTGGGGTGCACGAAGGGCCACAGAATATTTCCAAAAAATCCAGTGTTCCCCTTGTGCCTGGTATGATGATAAGCAATGAACCTGCATTTTATGTGGCTGGGGAGTATGGCATCCGCACAGAAAATATTGAGGTAGTAGAAAAACGGGCAGAAACAGAATATGGGGCATTTTATGGTTTTGAGACACTTATGTACTGCCCAATCGCTTCAAAGGCTGTAGATATTTCCCTTTTAAACCCTGCGGAGGTTAAGCATTTTAACGATTACCACAGTAAAACATATGAAATACTTTCACCCTATCTTAAAGAGGATGAAGTAAAATGGCTTTACAATGCAACACGGCCTATAGGGTAAGCCATGGCTGACCAAATAAGAAGGCGCAAGACAGAGGATAAAGGCCGCCGGAACATTGGGCGGCCTTTTGCCTTTGCTATGGTTATGGTACTGGCTTTTGCGCTGGTGTACACCTTTGCTTTTACCGGAAATTCATATTGGATGCCTGGCGACAATGAAATCATTGTCGCTTTTTTGGATGTGGGGCAAGGGGACAGTATGCTTATATGGTCCCGGGACAATGCAATATTGATAGATGGGGGCGACACCAACCAGGGCAATACAGTGCTTGAATATCTACGGCTTGGGGGTATTGGCAGGCTGGACTACGTGATTGCAACCCATCCCCACCGAGACCATATTGGCGGGCTTGTTACTGTGCTTGGCAGGGTGGAAGTTGGGCAGGTAATTATGCCAGATGTTGTGCACACTACAACAGCGTTTGAGAATTTGATTGCTGTGATAGATAATAACCAGATACCTGTTGTTATACCCGAAGCCGGGGAAGAATTTGCCGCCGGGATTATTAACTTTACAGTGCTTGGGCCACTACCTGGGCACCGCAACTTGAATGACGCATCTATTGTGCTGCGGCTTAATCATGGGGATACAGCCTTTTTGTTTACCGGCGATGTTGAAGCCGCTGGAGAGCGGGCGTTATTGGCCTCTGGGATGTGCTTGCAGGCTGATGTGTTAAAGGTTGGTCACCATGGAAGCCGTACATCCTCTACTGCAGCGTTTTTGGACGCGGTTTCCCCTGGGGTTGCTGTTATCACTGTGGGGAGTGGTAACCAATTTGGGCACCCTCATGGCGAGGTGCTGCAGCGGCTTTATGAACGGAATATTGCGGTGTACCGTACAGATGAAATGGGGACTGTTGTAATGGCGACAGACGGAAGCCGGATTGTGTTATTACGGTGAATATGCCATGATGGACACACTATGCTGTAAATGCATATATTGTTTAAAGGGAGCGATGACATGAATAGCATTTCTGATTTAATAGGCAACACACCAATGGTAACCCTTACCCGCTTTTGCCAGCATTATGATTTAGGGGTAAAGCTTTTTGGTAAACTAGAATCAGCAAACCCGGCAGGCAGTGTAAAGGACAGGCTGGCCCTGTCCATGATAAACGATGCTGAAGTGCGGGGGCTTTTGACGCCTTCATCGGTGATAATAGAGGCAACCAGCGGCAACACAGGCATTGGCCTTGCGGCAATTGCAGCTTCACGGGGGTATAGGCTTATACTAACCATGCCGGAAACCATGAGCCTAGAGCGCCGCAACCTGCTTAAAGCCTATGGGGCAGAACTGGTGCTAACCGAAGGCGCAAGAGGCATGGCCGGGGCCGTGGAAAAGGCAAATGAGCTGGCTGCCCAAATCCCAGATTCTTTCCTGACAAAACAGTTTGCCAACCCAGCCAATCCAGCTATGCACCGCAAAACTACCGGCCCAGAAATATGGGAAGCCACCCAGGGCAAAATAGATGTGTTTATAGCAGGGGTGGGTACAGGCGGCACGATAACCGGGGCAGGGGGCTTTTTGAAAGAGAAGAACCCAAGCCTCCACATAGTAGCTGTAGAACCGGCAAAGTCACCAGTACTGTCTGGCGGAAAGCCAGGGCCTCACCAGATACAGGGCATTGGGGCCGGGTTTGTTCCAGAAATTTTGGACACTAGCATTTACAATGAAATTATTACCGTAGAAAATGAAGACGCGCTAGCCACCAGCCGTGACTTGGTTAAGAAAGAAGGCCTGCTGGTAGGTATATCTTCCGGCGCGGCAGCGTGGGCAGCAATACAAGTGGCAAATAGGCCAGAGTTTCAGGGAAAAAGCATAGTATTTATTTTGCCCGATACAGGGGAACGTTATCTATCAACAGCACTATTCTCCTAATACCGAGAATGCGCGAATGCGCATTCCTTATAAAGTTTTTGGTCAAGCTTTTTTCAAAAAGCTTGCGGGGTTTGGGGCAGAGCCCCAAGGTATTAATCACTAAAAAGGCGATGACAACATGACAGCAAAACGTATAATACAAGCAATAAGACAAAACGACCCAGCCATCCGTACAAACCGGGAAGCCTGGTTATACCCAGGGCTGTGGGCGGTAATGTACCATAAACTAGCCAGCAGACTATACAGGTCAGGCTGGTTTTTTATGGCCAGGCTGATATCCCAGTGGGCCAGAAGGCGCACCGGTATAGAGATACACCCCGGTGCCACAATAGGTGAAGGCCTGTTTATAGACCATGGGGCAGGGGTAGTAATAGGCGAGACTTGCGTAATAGGCGATGATGTGCTGATATACCACGGCGTAACCCTAGGGGGCACAGGCAAAGAAACCGGAAAACGCCACCCCACAATAGGAAATGGCGCAATAATTGGTGCAAGCGCAATAATACTTGGTGATATAAACATAGGCCCCAGTGCAAAAATAGGGGCCGGGGCAATGGTTATAAAAGATGTACTAGAAAACGGTACTGTTGTGGGCGAGCCAGGGAGGAATGTGCAGCTTGAAGCCTCCCTGCGTAGTGAAGTGGAAGCGCTTAAGGCACGGGTTAGTGCGCTTGAAGCCGTGGTTGAGAGGATTGAGGCGCGGCAGTAATTTCAGACAGTCTTTTAAATTAGAATGACGTGAAGGGGCTTGTCTTGCTAAGCATTTTTATGGATAAATATGCGCCTGCCCCGTCATTGTGAAGAGCGTAGCGATGAAGCAATCCAGTGTTTCCGCAAGTCTTGGATTGCGACCCTACGCTCACAATGACGAGGGCCGCATACATATGCATGATTTTTGATTAACAAGACAACCCCTTTTTCGTTTTTTTGTGGTTATACCGATTCCAAGTAAAAACCTGACAAAGCTTTGTCAGGTTTTTACTTGGAATCGGTATTAATCCATGCTAATTAAACATCTGCCACACCTTAAACCGCAAACTAAAAAGCGCAACCATCACCATTACACAACCACTAACAATCAAAAGCCATTCGATAGCCACCGCGTCAGAAAGTGATCCAAAAATCACCATAGATACGGGCATAGTCAGGCCGCCAATAATCGAAACAAAGCTGAACACGCGCCCAAGATAGTTAGGGGCAATGTGGGTTTGTAATACAGTAATTGCCGCGGAATTTACCAATGACATTGTTATCCCAAGCAATAGCACGATGCCTGCAAATAGCCAAAAAACATTTGCAAGACCTAATAAAAATGTTGTGAAACCAAAAATACCGAATAAGAAAAATGTGAGCTTTATTTTATTTGAAAACATTGCGGCAATTATCCCTGCCAGCAATCCCCCTATAACCATCCCGAACGCAAGGAAGGCTTCGCGTATGGCCAGGTACCATGCAACATCACCAAACGTGCGGATAACCAGCAATGGGGTTAAAAAGATTACAGGGCCAAACATAAGACTGAAAAAGATGTATATAGTCATGAATAAGCGCAACCAATGGGTGCTATAAATATGTCTAACTCCTTCAACTATCAAACCCCACATGCTGGGGTTTTTTGTTGTCTCAAGCTGTGGTATGAAAATAAAAAATAGTGATAATATCCCAAGTGCACCCGAAATTACATCCCCAAAGAACAAAGCATGTATACCAATTGTCACATATAAGCTGCCAGCCAATACAGGGGCAGCAAGTTTTGCTATGCCCTGTATGCTGGCTTGAAAGCCGTTTATCCTATCCAAAGACTCCTTGGGCACTATGCTTGGGATTATTGATACAACCACTGGCTCCCGGATGCCAATGCCAAGGGAGCGAACGGCAGAGATGATGAATAAGAGCCATATGTATTCATGCCCGGCCATAAACAAAAAAGCAAGGATAGCAGCTGTAATGACAAGGGCGCCATCGGCAATTGTAATCAGCAGTTTTTTGTTGAAGCGGTCAGCCCATACACCGGCAGGTAAAGAAATAAGAACACGTGGCAAAAATCCAAATACAGCAGAAAGCGTAAGCATAAAGCCGCTTTGGGTAAGTAGTACAATATGCCATGTGATAGCGAATTGCACTAAGCTTGAACCAAAAGAAGATAGGGTTTGCCCCATAAGATATATGGTGATTTGTTTTTTCCATGAGTTACCCATAATTTTCTTCCTTTATAGTTTTGCGCTATTATCACACGAAATGGAACATTATCACAACTGCTGCGATTTTAATAAACAAAAATGACTACTCAAACATCTCATAATCCAGTAAAATAGCCCCGGGAGTGATGAAGATGACACTAATAGAATTTACAAACGCCTACGGCACAGAAGAGCAATGCCGTGAGTATCTGTACAAGG
>Ga0131853_10025617_pt1 | contig 10627 bp, 7 predicted proteins | sample TergutLab28metaG_FD_92764 | JGI IMG/M metagenome (GOLD analysis project Ga0131853, IMG submission 92764) | Labiotermes labralis P1 segment gut microbial communities from Petit-Saut dam, French Guiana - Lab288 P1 (version 2) (version 2) | ecosystem: Host-associated > Arthropoda: Insects >... | reverse complement strand
ATAGACAGATAGATAAACAGACATACAGACAGATAGATAGATATAGATAGATAGATAGATGCATAGATAGATATAGATAGATAGATAGATAGATATAGATAGACGGATAGATAGACAGACAGAGAGAGAGAGAGAGAGAGAGAAAGAGAGAGACAGACAGACAGACAGATAGATATATAGATAGATATAGATACATAGATAGATAGATATAGATAGATGGATAGGTAGATAGATAGATAGACAGGTAGATAGATAGACAGTTAGATAGATAGACAGGTAGATAGATAGATAGATAGATAGATAGACAGACAGATAGATAAATAGATGGGTAGATGATAGATAGATAAACAGACAGATAGATAAATAGATGGGTAGACAGATAGATAGATAGATATAAAGTTGGCTCTCAAAATGATGAAACATTTAAAATGGTCTAGGAAATGAAATATATGAAGTTCCCACAGAAACAGCTCGACTACCCCGAAGATAGAGGCAGTAAGCTACTTCGATACGTTGGTACATACATACCAGTGTACACGGCGTCAAGTCTCAGAACACTGGCATAGTCATAGGTCCAGGTGATACTCGGCCGTGCCCCGCTCTGTGACGCGCCACCAAAATTTCATTTAACAATTTCTCTGCTATGCAATAACTGAGGAACCTGGTGCAACAAGGGCGTACGACACAAGAATGCAGTTTTGAGAAAATGTGGTATTTGAAAATTGTTTTATCATTTATCATAAACGGTAGCTTCATAATCTTTAAGTAAAAGCGCATGACGGAACAGAGCACACGTAGGCCAACTTTGCGAAAATCATGAATGTAGGTTATTTGGGAACCTCAAATTTCAAAACCACCAAACCTGTGCTTTACGTCCTCACTGCACCAGGGCTCTCAATTTAATTTGAAAGTGGTCTTACCTTTCCATTTCAGTGCTCCAGTATCAGTAAACTGTTGTAGAAGCATATATGTACAGTTATTAAAAGACAGCTGCGCTTCACAACCTTCATTCCAAAACGGCCAACATTATGGCATGAAATTACTAGATTATGTTATTGCTTTGCTGTAGAGACGCAGTTCATGTGTCTACGTCACATCCTCCACACTTAAGCCCACTCGATAAAACTGAAAAAGTGCAGTGGAGATGAGAGCAACCGGTATTCAGCACTGCCAGGACTTTGTGTGCATAATTTCAAAATGTATTAGGGTATGCAAGAAAAGTGGGTGGGTGGAGGTGGGTCTCTAGATCCACATGTTTGAAGCGGCGGTGGAAGTGGATTGTTCTAACAACCAAAAATGACGGAAGTACAACAAGAAAAGCAAAGCGTTCGTCGACCCACTTTAGCGCGCCCAACGTACGCCATATGAGCCTAAGAGCCTCGTCACTTGTTACAGTAATCCGCCTACAGAACTGCGGCATACAGAGCTGCACACTCACACACTTGTAATTCCTTATGGCTGTTACACACCCAACTTATGTGAATTACAGAACATAGATTTATGAAACGTTTCTTATAGCAGGGCAGATTATAGATAATATTATACGGTTAAAATAATATAATTAGCCGGGATAGCACAGTCAATACTGACTGAGGCTAAGCGCTTGACGATGCGTGGTTCGATTCCCGGCAAGGATACGATATATTTCTCTTGCGTGATTTCAGGCTACCGCCGCGAAGTAGATGAGAACTGCGCTCTTCTGGGTTATTACGCGACTAGTAGTGGTAATTTGGTGGCAATTGGTAAATTACCACTACTCGCTGCGTAATAAACCGAAGAGGGCAGTTCTCAAGTATTTCTCTTTTCCGGAACGTCCGGACAGACTCTGTGGACCATCGAGCGTAGTATTCAATAGGCAAATGGGGCACTTTCGTAGATGGCAGAGCAGCAGGGGCGTAAACTGATAATCACCTACATGTAGTGCCCAGTATAAGAATGAGTAGAGCAAAATTTCCATTCTCACTTACGCCTGCATGGTGAGCACTGGAACAACTCAACCTTTACGCAACACACACTAATCAAATAAAAAATAATAATAACAAACACGGCACGAAAACAGCCTGATTTGATTTGGTTACTCTCGTATAATTGCGAAAGAGGCTGTTTAATGAGTTCATTTCGACTGCTTCCACTTATTTCCCAAACAAATTAAAGCTTTAATAAGGAAACTGTTATTACTCTGACGCAGCAGGAAACATTTCCCTTACATTTACAGCACTAAGCAGCTTCATGCCAATGTCAGTACTAATAATGTGAGTCGGTCAGAAAAGTATCTTTACAATGCACAGTTTTTGGGTTCTGTACTTTTCTGTCTAATAAAGGAGAGTTCACATTCAATTATCCTGTCATCCCACCACTTTTCTACACAGGTCGCTTCACCCTCCCGATATCAGTCCGTATTTTGCATTATCAGCCATCAAGTCACAACTGTTTCCACCGGACGCAGGCCACCGGCCGCCAAGACTTTGCTTCGGGGACGAATTACCCTGCCATGATAACAATCAATGTACGTTCTTTCATACTTGTGGACGAATTTCCGACAGATCCTCGAAAATTACAAAGACCGTCATTGCATATAACATACACATGACAAAAATTAAATCTAAATAAATAAAAAGGGCATAAAGGTAAAGCTGGCCCAGGGCACACCATGAAGACGTGTTTATTGGACGTATCCCTAACCATTCTCAACCTCGGCACCAGTAGGAGGTGTGTGTGGTCAGCTTAAAGCACTAGACGCCTTAACACAGGGGAAAAATCCCGGGTACAGGTTTAGTATGTGGCTGTGTGGGTCCCAGTGACAGTCTGGACATTTTGGAGGCAAAGGGTACTCAGAAAATTAATTCAAATAACAACCAGAATTGAGTGACTGTAATAACATTAGACATGAACCTATCCAACATGCGTTTTATGTGCGATAAATCTGCACCTGTGCTGAAACTAGAATGTCCAGTAATGTACTGCTAATCGAGCGATTATTAGTCTTACAGTTTTTGAGGTAATTTATTAGATTACAGGAGAGACACACTAACTGCATTAAAGTAGAAGTCACTTAAATGAGATTATAATAGCAAAATTTCAGTTCAAAATTGAAGTTACCTAGAACAATCGAAGTAATTCGAACCGCCAGCTAATCGTGGAAGTCTGAAACGAAAAGTGTGCTCCTTGAAAATAATTTTATCGGAACTAAGAAGGAGAAGTTCTTAGTCGCAGCAGTTCACCGGTAATCCAGAGGCCAGATAACGTCCAGAAAGCATTTAATTCTTTCTGGCGTGTATTATCGGAAAGCTATTCCTCTAAAACAATGTTTCCGGGGAGGGATCTCATTAAAGAGGACAGCACAGATGCGCGAAAAGTGAGAACGAGATGTCATTTCAGGGGTCTCAAAGTCGAAACGTACACGGCTCAAACGGATAATTTTGGAATAGAAGGTGGGCCGAAAGTAATTTTAAGCAAACGAGGTGAAGTACGTAGCTTGCTTAAAATTAGACGCCACTAAGAATATTTCAGGCACTTTACTGTCAATGACAAAACTACTGCAATATATTATAAACAATAAACGTTAACTATTACAGGAAAACTTTTAGGCCTTTTATGGCACGTGACGAAAATACATTCTAATTATTGCTTATGCAGTAAATTCTCTGCAACTGTACTGGACATTATTCCCTAATTCCATCTGACAGAGGGTCACACAAGATGAAGTGGAGGGCAGGACGTTTGAGACCCCTGTTACAAGGTCTCTTCAATTCTGTTCATCTACATCCCATATATTATGCGGTAAGGAGACGACAGGCGAGCCCATTCAGCTGTGTGCTGATGAATGTCTACCTACGTAGAAAATTTGCGAGCCCCATGAAAGGATCGAAAGTAATTCATTCGAAAGGTATAAATTTTTCTACGTAATATACCATATTTGATTAAAACCATTCAGGGTCTCAACCCTTTTAGACACTTAGGAGTCATCCTCATTTGACATCTCTACAAACACAGCGTTTCATACAAATTACCAGGTGTGTAAGAAAGGGGTTTTTACTGTTGTTCCTTCGCGATGCTGATCAACTTTGTAATGCCTGTTTATTATTCTTATCATATAAATGTTAAGTACCAAAACCATAATTGGAGTTCAGTTGCATTCAATTATGTGAAAATATGTTAAAACCAAAATTTTGTTAGTTGCCTTAAATTACTGTAATCTTCTTGTGCTCGTGTGGGATTGATGGATTCTTTATCAAAATTTATACAGATTTTTGTGTTACTTTTTTCAGTTGCCACACTACTTCAGGAACTCAATGTATGTGCCAAAATACCCTTTTCCATTATCACCTGCAATAATATCAAATTTGCCACAGCGCAAATGATCTGTCCAACTGACTTTCCTTTTTGGCTTATATTTTGGTTATAGTAAACCAAATTGTTCGTGTAACTGTACTTGCAATTACTATCTCCACAGTCCAATGCTAGCTACACCTCCTGAATCACAATGTTAAACACTCAGCAGCAGAGGATAAACAGAGCTAGTGTACTGTATCATTGACTAGTTCCGTATTCCTTCTTTAATTAGGTAATTCCCCTCTGTCCGCAAACTCAAAGCACTGTCAAGGAGGATACACAGATTGCAACCTTAATAACTTTGATATTCGACAAGGTTTCGTGCTCTTTCAGCTAAACAGACATGCGGGGTTTCTGTTATCTTTACTCTCCAGACTTGCCCAATTTATAAATCTCAAGTGCACCTTCTATTTTACCACATATAGGTCCGTTATTCAGTGTAAGCAATGCACGGTCTGAATTATGTTATTTATTATACCTCGCATATGATCTGTATATTTTATACGTACGTTCTGTTTGTCTTATGTATACTTTTTACAATCGCCACGCCTCCTTTCGTATACCCATGGACTATTAAACTTTTCAGAATCTTAATTTTGTTTCTGTTGTCTGCTTAAAATATTTTTAGCCTCGACTGATATTTTGGCGTTTGCATTTTTTAAATTTAGTAACTGCTGATATGTAAGGCTCTATGCGCGTTGCCGTTACCCATTTTTCACCTATAACACAAGCAGCACATTAGAATTACTCATAATTGACACTATCACATAACATAACAAATGCACATATGTTGGAACACGCACAGAATTCGACAAATTACTGACACGGTACAGCAAGTGAAAAGGTAAAATGACAATCTGCACGAATTAGGATACAACAGTCATTACGTTCCCCACATAAGCGCAACATAATAACAAGACTTGATAAGCAAGGACATATTGGTACTAATACGTTTTCATACACGTAACTGATTTCCCAGCAGAGTGTGGTGCTGTAAGTCTGGGATTGTGGGTTCGAATCCCGCCGGGGGCATGAATATATGTCTCTTGTGAGCTTTGTGAGTTGCCAGGTAGAGGCCTTTGCAACAAGCTGATCACTCGTCCAGAGGAGTCTACCGACTGTGATGCGTCGTTGTGTATGATCTAGAAACTTCAAGAATGAGGCAGCCACGGCCCGAGTTGGGCAGCAACCCCACAACAAAAAAATAACGTTACGGAAACCAACGGCAGCTATTTAGATAATCGTCAAGTCTCAAAAAATCGGTATTACGTACGGGATGTGAAAACAGTGCCAAATAAAAGGACCATACGTCCCTCCAACTGTCCGACGCCATAGAAGCATATGGAAGGGTCGAAATGCATCTCCAATACGGGCACTAGATAGGGGTTAGCGGTTAGTTTCATGTCCTGCAAAAGAAACAAGGTACCCACTGAAAAGGAGGCTGGGTGGGGGCCGAGAGATTGTATGGATGCTCTCGACGCGAAAAAAAATGTCTTGCCCAAGCAGGGATTCGAACAATTTCTCGGTCGTGTAGGACGTAACCTAATCGCTTTATCGACTGAAATTTCCCGGCTCCAACTTGGGCAAGAAGCTATCCACGATCCCCTGGCTTCCTCCTTGAGTTACATTTACTGTCCAACTTTGCCTGACGCACTAACTTCACACTACCACACAGCACACCCTTTAACAGTTTACTACCATCTACGTCTCTGCTTCTGTCAACATCAGCACTAACAATACAGCTAATACCGTACTCATCCAGTTGCACAGAACAGAACTCAAATATTTCGCGTTCGTTATGACCTCTGTTACTCTGCCACCCAGTATGAATATCTGATCTACTTCATGCGAATATACTTATCCAACTTTGTGATCATATTCTATTTAAAACAACAGTCAAGCCTCACAAATAATGTGGTGGTGTATTACATCATCTTCGAATTTCCAGGAAAATATGATGTTTGTGTGGCCGTGCATCTCTGATACAACAGTGTAAACAACCAACTAGATGCAACAATAGCAATTTAATAAATAGTAAATTCAATCAGCTCAACATGTTTCGGGCGAAATTATCTCCCGAAACATGTTGAGCCGATTAAATTTACTAATAAATTGCTATTGTTGCATCTAGTTGGTTGTTTATACTGTTGTTCCAGGAAAATAATCTCGGCAGGTGAAAAGACCGGAAAATTGGCTGAATTTCGTACTGCGCAAATAAATATGAGAATTATGTAACGATGTCTGTCATTGTGTGCCGGATCCATCGGTGCCAGGCGAGATGTTTGCGTGTGCGAGACAGATCAGTTATTGCAGTGACTGGTTAATGGTTGGAGCAGAGGGATGGATCACAACTTCGCCGATTCCGGATCGGTTGTGGGGACATAGCAGCCCCCTAAACAATGGGAATCGGAGGCCTCTACTTTTGGTGAAGCGGTCAAGAAGCGAAGCTATCACATACTCCCAAACAGTGCTGAGATTTGGAAAGCGTGGAGGTACACCTCCAATCCCTCATATATCTATAGTGACAAATCAGGCACAGGCGTTGGTTGCTTCACATACTGTATATTCAGAAATTAATTTATTAGGGATGGCTGCGAACTACCACACAGTGTGTGTGATTCACAGAATACAAAGCGGTCATTTGCCACAACTGCATTAACCGGATGTTCTTTGTACCGAAATTATGTGTCTTCTCAGATACACAATGACTGGTTTTGATGTTTTGCTGACAGTGCATCTCAGTATATTTATCTTAGTAATTAACCAACTTGATGCACAAAATTCTTGTTCTACAATAAGTTTATTTCATGCCTCTACATGTTTCGAGCACATGTGCTCATCATCTCGTGCACGAGACGGCCACCTACAGGTGTGATGATACCAGAGGTTGTGTAATGCAATTTTGACCTCCTGATGATGAGCACATGTGCTCGTAACATGTAGAGGCATGAAATAAACTTATTGTAAAACAAAAATTTTGTGCATCAAGTTGGTTAATTACTAAGATAAATATAATGACTGATTGTTATATCGTTAGTTTCAAGATAAAAGTCACCGGCTATATTACGGAGAATTATGAGGCAAAGAGTTTTATCACTTATGACAAATATAATTTTTATATTTCAAAGAATATGCAAGCGCAAAACATCGTGTCATGACGTACACATTTATACCACGGCTTTCAGCGGCTAAAACAATTACACTAGTGTATTAAAACTAAAGCTTAATGAGATACTGAATATACTTCAAGGTTTAAGACTAAGAAGCCAGAACACTGTCCACACGGTGTACCGGTGTGTTCCGCACGATTCTTGTAACATACGTACAAACACACAAACATAATTTCTCTACACAAAAGTGGCCGTACGGTCGGTATAGTGGAAGCACACCGCGTTTCTGGGCACACAATTTTAACAAACCCACCTTCTTGGAACTGGGAATAACATACTTTTCCACAGTGACGTAACCCTCTAACAAACAAAATCAAAGGTAAATTTGTCACTGTCCCGCCATCAAAGCATACCAGGACAACAAAGGTGAAGCTCCACTCACGCTTCTGCTGGGCACTGCATGGAGGTGAGTGGTCAATTTTACGCTCCAGCCACCTTCCGCCGGAAAAGGAAACTTGGTACCCATTGAATTGGCGGCTGGGTGGGCTCCAGACCGGGTCTGGACTTTTTGGAGAACAAAAAAATCAGAACGTCCAGCTCGCAGCGTAGCCACTATACCGTATATGCTATGTTGGCTCCTTAACACAAATACAGTATTTTAATAAAAAGAAACCACGCTGCAGATGTAGCGAAGCAGTAACAAATTATTTTTCTTTGTGCTTCCCTGAATATGTCACTCTCTAAAAACTGGTGCAAATAAAATATGTTCATCTCATCGAACTGCTCTATGTCACAATGGAATGGAAAAGAATTAAGTCTGACGGACAATCAACACCAGACACTACAATTAATTTAAATGCATGCTGTTGTTTATAAGATGAGATACGCAGATGATATTTCCACACTATGCATTCAAATTTATGTAAGTCCAGTTCTACAAGAACTAAAATACAGGTAAAAAACTTTAACTTTAGAAGCACTCCATCTGTTGACATCCACAAACAGAATAAAAAAAACGCCATTAGCCAATATCTAAAACTTCACTGCAAGCACTCGGTTACTGTGAGGCCAGCCCACTAGTTACCACTTCTGCGTTAACTAATAATTAACTGAAGAATAAATGACCAACTTGATGTTACTTGCTATTTTATTTCACTTCTTATGTGCTCAACATGTTTCGGACATTAATATATCCATCATCAGGAGCTTGCGACTGTGCTGTTTAATTACCACATGGCGTTTTGTTCTCAGTTCGTTGTGTGTTGGAGATTTGCTGCGTCTGGGTTTGAGTAGTGTCCGTGTTGTAGACTTCAGCCTGCAAAACGGACACTACTCAAACCCAGCCGCACCAAATCTCCAACACACAACGAACCAAGAACAAAACGACATGTGGTAATTCAACAGCACAGTCGCAAGCTCCTGATGATGGATATATTAATGTCCGAAACATGTTGAGCACATAAGAAGTGAAATAAAATAGCAAGTGACATCAAGTTGTTCTTTTATTCTTCAACTAGTACCATGATGCACGGTCCAATAAACATAATAATTAACTCTTTTAAGGCGTTTCCAGTAGGGTCATCACGTCAACAAGCCACAGTTTCGAAGTTTCCCAATCATGTACAAGAACAGCCGAAGTGACAGTTTTTAAAATCGTAATCTTCACTTTCTGACAAAGGCAACTGCAATACGCCAGCTTCCGAAGCAGCAATTCCACGACGCACAACAATCCCTAGCCTCCTAGTTACGCCTAGTGTTACTTTTACCTGACTGCCGTTCCGAAATTGTTTAAACTTTCCAAACTTTTCACACATAGGATAAGCTACCTTTATATTTTAAAAGTCTGTCCTGATATCTAGTGACGATGCATCAAGTTATAAGTTCCTTTCTCACAGTTCACTTCTAGGCCAGTTTCAGTGTCACTTCTGAGGTAACAACAGATTGGTTCCCCTTGACAAGCCGAATGTCCTCACGCAGCCACATGTCCGTCCATACCAGCTAACGTTTTCTACAGAGTGGTCGGAACAGTAACTCGGGAGAATGCAATATTACCAATGGAGTTACACAGTTCTAACTGAACTGCATGTTGAGACACGTAAATGTCTCCAGTAGTTACACGTCAGTAGATGAATCGACAGGTGATACGAATTGTACGGGGTTGCAAATGTCAACAACGGTTAATATAATGAGTATTCTATCATGTAGGTATGTTAAAAGATAAATAAAGAGTACGATAATACAAAGACGATAAGAAGAAATTACGAGTTCCGTTGCCACTGCGATATCACACCGTACAGATTGTAACACATCATGAAAGAACTCAGGATAGCTGAAGTTTCTTTACGTGGGGCGCCCGTTGTGATGGCGATACACAAGGTGTGGATTTACGAGGGACAGCCCTCAAGGCGTGAATATCATAATTTTTCTTTGGTGTTCCATCAGCCTGAAGATGACTTCTTGTGTATGAGTCGAAACAAGCCGCATTAAAACCACACATATACTATAAGAATTCAGCTGTGACGGACAGATACTGTCATCACACCTTGTGCAGCTAACAACACCAGAGCCTCAAAGCAGGTCTTCTCGTAAGTACAAGTCATTCTACATCAGCTTCTTAGATAGCACTAACATTTATGGGACTTAATTATGAAGGCAGCGACCGTCTTCCTTATTCAATTAAATATTACGATAGAAGGAAGGAGAAGTCGGGGAACATTCCCTTTATCTCGCTTTAAGGCTTTAAACATTCATTCAGCCTTTCTGTGGCCTTGCTGCCGACCACTGCTCTACCTGCTACTGCCCCAACACGGACTTCCAGGCAGTCTGCGGGATTTGCGGTGCAGAAGGTTGGACTGGGGAACGTTCACCCAGCGTTCCACACTTCCGTTGGGCTTTAATTCTACATTACTAGAGATCCCCATCTCCACCATCATCAGTGAATAATAACCACAAAAACTTCATATTTTAAAACACATTTCTCAAACTGATTTAACACATTTTCTAACTAGTGCATTCAACAACGACGAGAACCTGTTTAACAGGCTACGCAACTCAGTTCCTAAATCAGAAAATTCGGTGGAAGGTTGCCGCTAATAAGGAAAACCAAGACAATACACTCTGAACCTCCTATTTGATACACGTATGTATGTATGTATGTATGTATGTATGTATGTATGTATGTATGT
>Ga0131853_10025614_pt1 | contig 10628 bp, 13 predicted proteins | sample TergutLab28metaG_FD_92764 | JGI IMG/M metagenome (GOLD analysis project Ga0131853, IMG submission 92764) | Labiotermes labralis P1 segment gut microbial communities from Petit-Saut dam, French Guiana - Lab288 P1 (version 2) (version 2) | ecosystem: Host-associated > Arthropoda: Insects >... | reverse complement strand
TCTTTTGCTTCTTCTGAAATCACGTTTTTTGTGATTTCAGAAGAACTCTATTGTAGCGGCGACCCGCAGTATTCGCATTCCCCTGTGGGGCCGAAAACTCTATTATTGGCACCGCAGCCGTCGCAGACAACGACTCTTTCCATTGAGACAGGCGCGGGAGCCACTCCCATCGGCATTCCATGATGAGGCATCATGCTTGGGTGAGGCATTAGCACGATTTCATTGGTCGCCCTATCAATCCGTGCGCCAACAAAGAAGCCTTCATTAATCATCTTTGTAAGCTCCAGGGTCACCATTTGGTTGGAAAGCCTCATTATAGATGCAATATTAGGAATAAACCGCTGCTTCTGATTCACGACCAGGTCAACATACTGCCGGTACCTGTTCCCCTGAGCAGTGCTCTTCCTGGCGGAGCGAAATACTACAAGCCCGCCAAGGATAAACAAGACACCAATGACATGGGTGCCGGATATAATTATCAACCCACCGATAATAAACAACACAATTGCAACAACATTAAGCCGCTTACCACATGAGAATGTAGCGGTTCTATCAGTAGAAAGCCGCTTAAACAGCAATATTAGCCCTACAGGCCAAAAAATTATAAGTGCAAACACAACCCAAAACCAAGAAATAGGTTTTTGCATACGATGCCCCCTCAGCGTGATTTGATATTAACACCATTGTATGCTAATAACGGCAAAAAACAAGCCTATTTAAAACAATCCTTGCACAACCTATGAATAAATGCTAAAATACACCACCAGGTAAAATTACTGGAAATAAAACAACCGCAACGACTGAGAAGTGTTAGAGCACTTCACAGCGAGTGTAGGGATTACAGACATCACCTACAAACACAGGAAAACCTGCCGTTGCAGCAGACATAGTATACACTTCTTGCCACCTTTCTTCAAGGCGCGGCCTGATGATATACATTTGTTTTTGGACACCGTGGGTTATTCTATGGCTTAACTTACTTATGTAAATTAGGCGTAGGTGATGATGTTATTACTACATCGTCCCTACGCTTTTTATTTTGCATAAAGGGGTGGTCTATGCAAGAGGTTAAAATCTACAATTTTATATCCCTAAGGGGCTGTCTTGTTAAACATTTATATGAATATATATGCCCCCCCTTGTCAACATAAGAGCGTAGAGGAGCGCAGCGACGAAGCAATCCAACCTTTTCGCGGTTTCTGGATTGCTTCGCTTCGCTCGCAATAACGCTGGGGTTTTTGCTTAACGAGACAGCCCCTCCGTGGTTTATCGCTGACAAAAAAATTGCACAAAAAAACGGTATGCTAGCATACCGTTTTTTTGGTTATTATGCTGCCAATGGAATCTCCCCAAGCGCATCATATTTCATACAATATGCAAAAGCTAATGCCCCAGGCCCTGCATGTGTTTCTATTGACGCACCTACATCTACAAGCTATATCCCGCGTCACGCATTTTTATTATCTCTCGGAGAATTAGCCCCTGGCCTATACATGCGTTTTTCGAGTCAATAATCCTAACGGCTTGGTTCGGGTATTTTTCCTTTAACATATCCTTTGCAATGGTTGCGCTGGCGTGAGAGCCGCTGAGCTTTGAAGCTGTGTCGCCTCTTGCCTTGTAAAATCGCATCCGCTGTCTGAGAATATTTTATACATATCATAACCTCCTGAGTATTATGTTCTTCGAGCAGGGTGACCATACCACCCTGCACACTCCTTTTTCCTTATTGGAGTTGTGCCTATAAAGACCATTGAAAAGTGATTTGGTTGCGATTCACCCCATGTACCACTTGGACATAGAATAAATCAGGATATCTATGCTCAAGGGGCAATTTTTATGACAACACATAGCTTTGCCATAGTAGGTGGCGACAAAAGAAACATCGCCCTAGCTGAAATGCTATTTCGGCAAGGGCATAAGGTAAAGATGTTTGGATTTACTAACTACGAACGGGAAATCCCCAGCAAATGCAAAAATCTATACGAAACAATAAATAACGCCGAATACATCATCGGCCCAATACCCTGCACCCACAGTAGTGGAGTATTCAACGCACCGTTTTCCAGTGAACCTATCCTATGCGAAGATTTATTCAAGCTAATCAAACCCTCGCAAACCCTGCTGGCAGGATATATAAAGCCAGAGGTTTTAACTCTAGCCGAAAAGCATAACGTGAGAATCATAGATCTACTCAAGCGCGAGGAGCTATTGGTGCTTAATGCAATCCCGACCGCCGAAGGAGCGATAAAAATCGCCATAGAAGAAACCGATATAACACTCCACGGCAATAATATGCTGATAATCGGCTATGGACGCATAGGAGCAGTACTTTGCAAGATGCTTGCAGGCATGGGCTCCAGAGTTGTTGCTGTGGTTAATTCGAACCATAAACTAGCATTGGCAACAAGCTTCGGGTATGGTGCCGCCCCGAGTGCGGACATGGATATGTACCTAAACGAAGCGGACATAATCTTTAACACCGTCCCCAAGATCCTGCTGGATAGACAAAACATGAAGCATATTCAAAAAAACACATTGATCATAGACCTAGCATCCCCTCCGCACGGCGTAGACGCAGAAGCAGCAAGGGATTACGGGCTCAAGGTGCTTTATACCAACTCTCTACCAGGAAAAATTGCCCCAGTAACAACGGCTGTCTATATTCTGGAGACAATAAATAATATTATCCAGGAGGGACTATGAAAAGCATAAAGAATAAAAAAATCGGTTTTGCCATAACAGGCTCCTTCTGCACATTGGACATAACCTTTACCATTATGGAGAAGCTTGTATCCCAAGGAGCAAAGCTGTTACCGATAATATCCGATGCGGTAAGCACAACAAATACAGTTTTTGGCACCGCCGAAAACACAAAAAAAAGACTAACCGAAATAACAAATCAGCCAATAATAGACACCATAGCAACAGCAGAGCCAATAGGCCCCAAAAAACTCTTGGATATCCTAGTAGTACTCCCAGCAACAGGCAACACCCTAACCAAAATCGCTCTAGGCATAACCGACACCCCGGTAACAATGGCAGTAAAAGCCCACCTAAGAAACAACCGCCCGGTAGTACTAGGGCTATCCAGCAACGACGCACTAGCAGGCGGAGCCAAAAACATAGGATTACTACTGGGAATGCGCAATATCTACTTCATACCCTTCGGGCAGGATATGCCCCATGCAAAGCCTAGGTCTATGGTTTTTAAATCGGAATATGTAATAGATGCAATAACCGAGGCATTAAATGGTCAGCAATTACAGCCGATATTGGCATAAAAAATCCGCCACGCCCTTCATCCTGGAATGGCTGAAGGGTGTGGCGGATTAACAATTAAGCTATTGCTTCTCTTCTTTTTTCTTCTCTAGCAACAAACTCTTTAAGTCGTATAAACTCTTCATTAGTAAGCTCTAACTCATTGATGGCTTGCTCTCGCTCATTTTCTGGTGGAACATAGATTCTAATATAGTAACCGTTCTTGAGTTTATCAGCATATGGGTTTGGTCTGACACTTGATAAATCATATGCAACTTGGCTCATTGAGCACCTCCATATATATCTGATTCATACTTATTGGCTTTTCTTGCGGTAATGATCCTAATAATTTCATCGTTGTATCGGTAACAATGGCAAACAAATAACAAACGATCCTTCTTGCTTTTTCCGATTATGATGAAACGATCCTCGGTTTGAGAGTGGTCATAATCATCAAGAAGAACTGCCTTGGTATCTTCGAAAACAGTAGATGCCTCTTTGAATGTTATGCCATGCTTGATGAGGTTTATTTCATTTTTCGAGTCATCCCATTCGAATTGGTCATACTGCATATTCCACCTCTTTTGCACCCTAAGGTAATGTGCTAATTATAGCGGGTTTGAAGGATATAGCAAGGGATGCAAAAAAACAGCCCTCAAGTGTTTATATGTACCGATAGGCTGGTTTTTCATAAAAGGAAATATTGGCTCCAAAATATGTAAGATTAAAGGATCGAACCGAAAATAGCTCAATCCTTTTTGTTGTCAGCATCAATATTGTCTATGGCATATGTCAAACATTGTATCACAAGCTGATTGAGGGACAACTTATTTTGTGTAGCTATAACCTCCAATCTTTCGATTAAATCAATTGGCAGCCGGAATGTCTTGCTCTCACTGTCGTACCCTTTGCGTATTTTTAACATGAGAATGCACCTCTTTTATATCGATGAAGTCGGAACAAGCGGCGGGGCAGGTATGATTTTAGCACTTTGCATGTTAACGGCTGGAATTATTGGAATCGCTACATGAAAAAATAAAACAGGTGGCTTTGTATCCAGTGGATTTTACGTTTTGGGCGGAATCATTGGAATTGCCAATATCATGGTAGCAGGGATATGATTCCTCAGTCACTTTAACCTCAACAATAAAAGGATTGAACCGATAAGTCGGTCAATCCTTTTTTGCTAAATTCATATGGTCTTCCTCACTCCATCCCACGTATCCGTAGCGGAATCCCCATATCCTCAGCAATTCGACGGCAGTTCGCAACCTGCTCATCAGATAAGGTTTTCTCTAAGATAGAAAAAACCACATTTGTATATCCCTTAGCTTGTCGTGCAAATTCCAGCAGTGAGGGATAAGCATTTTCACCATACCGTGGTCTTGAGAGCTTTTGGTATTCCTCGTTATCATCAGCATTAAGGCTTATTGACACGGTATCAACTAAGCTTAGCTGGCTAATATCAAAACCAGGCTGCATAAGAAAAGCCAGCCCATTGGTGTTTATACGCACCGGCAGGGCTGGCTTTTCATATAAGGAGGAGAAATTTGTTTTGATATGCTTACATATTTCCATTACAACATCAGCGCGCTCCATTGGCTCACCGTAACCACAGAATACGATTTCATCTGCGTCTTTTTCTTGTAATGCAGCTTCGAGCGCAATCTTGATTTCCTCTGCGCTTGGTTCTCTTTCCAGCCAAAGGCTGTCTGCATCACCAACTGATGAGGTCAGATTTCTTATGCAAAAAGTGCAGCTGCAGGAGCAGCGGTTGGTTATATTCAAGTATAGGCTATTTCCTAAACGATATGCGATGGTCATTATGAACCCGCATTAAAGGCTTCGTTTACAGCGTTTTGATGGTCACGTTCGTGACTGCGATTGCCGTTGTGGGTTCTGGAGCCGTAGAAATGAATGCATACATGCCCACGCATATTATTATTATGGTTGGTGGAACCGGCGTGTGGCATCCCGTTTAGAGATGCTGCAAGGATTCTGTCATTTATATGAATATGGATTGGGCGTGGTGTCCAGCACCAGCGTCCGCCCCAGGCTCTTAGCATCGCGGCGGTGTCATCTGCTGTTACAGGCTCAGAATCGGCGTGATTACCATGAGAAAAGCTTGCCATCCGCCAGGTTATACCTGTGCGTACATCTACTACGGTAAAGGCTTGACCGCGGGTGAGCACATTGCGTGCATCATTCCAGTGGAGGCGTTCTATTGAGCCGCTGTTTAGTGCTACATCTTCCGCTGTTGCTTGAGGGGCTGCCTCTAGAAAATATGCATACATATACCCTGTTTGCCCGTTGACCTCTACTGCAAACCATACGCCGTCTCGGGTATCTGTTACTGTTACAAGCTGACCTACATTAGCGGTCATGATACGGTCATGGTTGGTGCCTGGACCGCGACGAAGATTTAGCCTTGCGGTGGTGCGGTATATTAGTGGAACGTCATCTGCTGTTTCTTCTGCTTCGGTTACATAAGTTGCATCAATTGTGTTGGGAGCGGTGATTTGCTGAGCACTTATGCTCAGTGGGGTAAGTGCGATACAGGATAAAATAACTGCGCCAAATAAAAGCTCTTTCATGATATACCTCTCTTAGGTAAAATTTGTGGACGATTGATATTATGTAGAGTGTTTGGGAGCTGTGTCATATCTTGTAGCATTATCTTAATATTTTCGTAATAATTTGTCAACAGTTATTTGCAAATTGCTATGTCTGCCCCTGCAAAAGCTGTAAAATAGCGGTTTCTTTCATTAACATTTTATGCGTGTACTATTTTTTGGACACAAAAATAGGGCTGCCTCTGATGAGACAACCCTATTTTTCCACTTAAATATTTACCTTCTTACATTATTCCGCCAATCCAAATCTCCATGATCCAAGGCTAGAAGCAGCGCTTCCGCTGTTGCAAGATTACTTGCCAAGGGAATATTATGCACATCGCAGAGCCTAAGAACCGACATTATGTCCGGCTCGTACTGCTTCGGGTGCAGTGGATCCCGTAGAAAAATTACTAAGTCCACATCGTTGAGGGCAATCTGTGCTCCCAACTGCTGACCTCCGCCGAGATGCCCCGCCAGGTATTTGCTGACACTCAAGCCTGTGGCATCCTCCACCAACTGCCCTGTAGTACCGGTGGCAAACAGCCGGTGCTTACTCAGGATATGGCGATATGCCACGCATAAGTTCTCCATTAATTTCTTCTTGTTATCATGTGCCACCAGCGCAATGTTCATAGCTAACCGCCTTTCATTTAGTAAGGTTCCTCTTCAAGTTCATCAACTTCACGTTTTAAACCTACGTTAAGCACCATTCCGATAGCAATCATATGCACCCAGATCATTGAGCCACCGTAGGACATAAAGGGGAATGGCATTCCCGTTGTGGGTAGCATCCCTGTCACAACACCTACATGTACAAAGGTTTCGAATACCAGCATTCCCGCAACACCGGCGGCAATTAACCGCCCTTGCATATCAATTGCCCTTAGCGCAATAAGAATACACTTAACCACCATCAGAAGTATAGCCCCGATTAGAATTGCAGAACCCACAAATCCGAATTGCTCTGCCACAACAGAGAAAATCAAGTCGTTGTGGGCAAAAATCAAGTATATTTCGTTATTCATGAATCCGCGACCTGTAAGCCCTCCCGCAGCTATAGCCCGCCGCGAATTTTCTATTTGCATCCACTCGTCAGAGCCGGGTATTGGATATAACTGAGTCCTTATCCTATCCACCTGATATTCACGAAAAATCCGATATAATAGAAGTGGATATTCACGCTGCAAGTCAAGCCAGATGAACACAGCCACCGGCACAATAATAAGTAACGCGATAATAATATACCTTAGTTTAAGCCCTGCCGTAAACAGCACTGCCAATGATGCAAATGTAATAACAAGAGCTGCCGAAAGGCTAGGCTGGTCTGCAATAAGGTAGACTGGTACTGCAATAGAAGCAAGCACTAAGGCAAGCCAAAGGATTTTATTAAAGCTGTCCTTTTTTGCGTCAAGCAGTTTAGCCAAAAATATTATCATAAATATTTTAGCAAACTCGGATGGTTGCAGACTTATTTCTCCAAGACCGGGGATAGGAATAGATAGCCACCGGGCTGTATTGGTTGCGGGGTCTGGCCCTATTATCCACAACGCTAAAAGCAGTAGCATCAGAAAGCCGTATATAAACAGATACAACCGCCCTATGAGCCGGTAATCGATACAGGCAAATGCTAGCATTAATAGTGCGCCAGATATAACATGAATGCGCTGCAATTGCCAGAGATGCCCAAAGGCCATTTGCATACGTGGGGGCATACCTACATGGTTGGCAGAAGTATAGATCATCACAATGCCAAAAATACTGACTGCGATAACAGTCAAAGCAAGTAGGTAATCGAAGGATTTCAGCCCCCGAATAATGGCCTCTTTTCTTTTCATGTTACTTATGCCTTTTTATATTTTTCAGTGGAATATCCGCTTTAAGCTTTGATTGAGTGGCTTCGCCCCTCGCGCCTTGGGGACAGATTTGAATATCGATATCTTGGTCATTTATGATCACATAACGGCGCATTACCTCTAAGATATCGTTTTTCATCATTTCAAGCATCCCAGCAGTGCCTTCTACTCTGTCTGTTGACAAAACCATTTTTAGTCTACCCACAGCCATGTCTCGGGATGTTGGTTGGTCTGTTTTTCTTGAAAAACCTAGCATTTTCCGTTCTCCTCTATCGTTTAAAGAAATTTTTTATTTTGTCTACCAGTTTTTTGTTTTCGAACAGATCCATTAACGGAACCGATTCACCCATTATCCTTCTGGTTATATCCCTAAAGGCATGACCGGCTAAGGATTTTTCATCCATTACGCTAGGCTCTCCTCGGTTGGTAGACACTATTATGCTTTCGTCATCGGGCACTATCCCTAATACATCTATTGCAAGAACCTCCGAGACATCCTCTAGAGTCATCATATCTCCGCGCTTTACCATATCCGGCTTTATACGATTAAGTATCATCATCGGTGGTGGGAGCTCACTTGCTTGAAGCAGACCGATAATTCTATCTGCATCTCGTATTGCGCTTACCTCTGGAGTGGTTACTACAATTGCTTTGTCGGCTCCCGCTATTGCGTTTCTGAATCCCTGCTCTATACCGGCAGGGCAGTCGATTAGCACATAATCGTTTTCATCCTTGAGCTGCTTACAGAGCTTACGCATTTGCTCTGGGCTTACTGCGTTTTTGTCTTTGGTTTGGGCTGTGGGTAGTAAGCTCAGGCTTGGGGTTCTTTTGTCCCTTATCAGTGCCTGCTTGAGCCTGCAATTCCCCTCAATTACGTCTACTAAGTCGAATACTATACGGTTTTCTAATCCCAGAACCACATCCAGGTTCCTCAAACCGATATCCGCATCGATTAGTACAACCTTTTTCCCGTTGCTTGCTAAGCCTGCCCCAATGTTGGCTGTGGTTGTGGTTTTACCCACGCCTCCTTTTCCGGAGGTGATTACATAAACTTCTCCCATTGTTTCCCCTCTTTAGTTATATATTTGTGTGCTCACAGTGGAGCGATAAAAACTTGATCATCATGGATGTACGCCCATGAGCCTCTTTCATGCTTCTCTGGGGCTTCTTTTTGAATATATGTTACTACTCTGGCTATACGAACTTGGGTCGGGTTGAAATCCGATGCGGATATATAGCAAGATTGGCTTCCGTAGCCATCATCGGTTATCGGTGCTCCTGCCCAAGCCATGCCTCTTAGGGAACCTAGAATAATTATATTGCCCGTTGCTTTGATTACAGCCCCTGGGTTAACGTCTCCTACCACTACCACAGACCCGTTTTGACGAATCACTTGTCCCGAGCGGACATTGCCCTGATAAAAATGGGTTTCGTGAGTTGTAGGTTGCAGCCCTGGTGGTGAAACCGGATGTAGTTTTTTAATATGTGGCGTTTCGGGATCACTCATATCAAAGTTGGCTTCGATTTGTATGATTTCACGCAGAGCTTGTTCTTCGTGGACAGAAAGATTACGGCCTTTGAAGGTTACCGTTGTTTTTGCACCTTCAAAGAAGCTGCGAGAACCGGCAACCTTGTTGCGTAGCACTTCTTTTATAAGATCAAAGGCAGCCTTGTCATCCAGGTGAATGATTATACCTTCCTGGCGGCCTTTGAGTATTACACATTGCTTTTCTTCTAAAATATTACGAGTTTGCATGGTTCCTCCATGGGAAAAAATCAGATGGGATTCTCCCGCGCCCAAGGCGGTAAAAGAATCCTGTGGTTTAAGGTCGCAGAGCATTTATCGGTTCGGGATGTTGGACATCTAACTCCAATCCCAATGCCACTCCAATCATATCCCTTGCTATCCTAGCTGCAAGCTGGGTATATGCTCTAGTCGCACTAAAAGGTACATTTACATAAATAGAAATCTGCGGGTTATCAGCCGGTGCATACGCTCCAAAGGCTGTATGGTTGAATCTGGTTGCAATTTGCTGGGTTGTACTGGTCTTTCCTGCTACTACGATTGGAAAACCTCGGAATAGGGTTATCCCCGTGCCTCCGACACCTTCTTGGGTTACCCAGCGCATACCTTGATGGATTGCGTCCCAAGTGGATTCGCTAAACTCATGACCTCTGCATACAGGCTCTTGTTTGGCTCGGTGAATGATATGACCGCTGCTGTTTTCTATATGACTCACCAGGTGTAGAGGATAGTTAACTCCCCGGTTGGCGAAGACATTCATTGCTCTAGCCATTTGTGCTGTGGTATATGCGTTGAAACCCTGACCGATTGCTGTGCGAACTGTGTCACCGTCAAACCATCGTTGATCGGTTTGGCTCGCCTGAGGATTGCGGTCTAGCACGGTAAATTGTTTGAAATCCGGTGAGGAAATACGATAACCCTCAAACCCCGACATGTCAAAAAGCTCTAATATTTCTACACCGCTACTTTCATGTAGTCCAAAATGCTTCATTATTTCGTTCATATATGCTATGCCGTTGAGCGTTCTATTGTCTGTCCCTGCTCCTAGCCGCCAGGATGTTTCCGCAAAAAAATAGTTGCAGCTAACCGCTATTGCCCTTGCCACACATATACTACCATGACCACCCCGGTGCCAGCACTCCAAAGGCGGACGACCGGCTCTTGTAAATGAAATCCCGTCAAATATACGTGAGGTCGTAGTAATGGCACCGCCTTCTAAGCCAGCCACTGCGGTTATCATTTTAAAGTTTGAGCCTGGCGCAAGAGGTTCCCTAAAAGCTCTGGGCAATACAGGTTGGGTCGGGTCAAGGAGATAGACATGATTGAAATATTGAACATCCATAACATTGACCAGACGATTATTGTCATACGAAGGAT
>Ga0131853_10025611_pt1 | contig 10629 bp, 10 predicted proteins | sample TergutLab28metaG_FD_92764 | JGI IMG/M metagenome (GOLD analysis project Ga0131853, IMG submission 92764) | Labiotermes labralis P1 segment gut microbial communities from Petit-Saut dam, French Guiana - Lab288 P1 (version 2) (version 2) | ecosystem: Host-associated > Arthropoda: Insects >... | reverse complement strand
CGGCCAACGCGGCCGGCGCGGCCAACGGCGCCGCGGCGGGAGGCCAGTACGACGGCCGGGCCGGAAACGCCGCGGCGGCGGCCGCCGCGGCCCGCGGGCGCCGGGCTCCCCGGGCCCTGGAAGCGGGTCCCCGGGCGGCCCCGAGCGGTGACGCCTACGCCGGCGCCGACGGGCAGTACGCGGCGAATGGCCAGGCTAATGGCTACGGGGCCGACGGCCAGTACGGTGCCGACGCCCACGCCGCCGGCGGGTACGGCCAGGCCGGCCAGTACGGAGCGAACGGCCAGTACGGAGCGAACGGCTACGGGGCCAATGGCTACGGGGCCAACGGTTACGCCGCCGGCTACGGGGCCGACGGGCAGTACGGGGCGAACGGGTACGGAGGCGGCTACGGGGCCAATGGCTACGGGGCCAATGGCTACGGGGCCAGCGGGTACGGCGGTGGCGGCCAGTACGGCGGCAACGGGTACGGCGGCTACCAGCAGTACGGCGCCGAGGCCAGCGGCTACCAGGGCGCCGCGACCGCGGACGGTTCCGGCGCGAAGGCCCCCGGCCGTCCCCCGTGGGAGGAGTCGCCGGACTGGGCGGCCCAGTACCCGGGCCAGCGGTACGGAGGCTAAGTGAGTTCCCCTGCCCCCCGGATCACGCTGCTCGGGCGTCCCGGTTGTCACCTGTGCGACGACGCGCGGGAAGTGATCCGGCGGGTAGCGGAAGATCTGGAAGTCACCTGGGTGGAACGCGATATCACGCAATCGGAAGAGGATTTGCGTGAGTACTGGGAAAAGATTCCGGTCACCCTTGTAGACGGTATGCAGCATGACTTCTGGCGCGTATCGGAAGACCGTTTGCGGGCCGCTCTCCGCGGTTCCAAGCGGTAGTGAAACCCTTACAATCCCGGGGGCGGGAAAGTTCGCTTGTATGGCGACATGGGGGTTATTGCCGTGTAGCCCGGGGTTATGGCGGTGCGTCCCGTCGGCGGGGCACCGTACCCTATCTCACATGGCCGTCCAGACGAAAAAGCCCGAGAGCCGCATCGCCTTGGTGCGGCGCGCGCGGAAGATTAACCGGGTCCTCGCGGAGACCTACCCGGACGCGCACTGCGAACTGGACTACGCGAGCCCCTTCCAGTTGCTGGTGGCCACGGTGCTGTCGGCCCAGACCACGGACAAGCGGGTCAACCTGACGACGCCGGCGCTGTTCGCGCGGTACCCCAGCCCGGAGGACCTGGCCGCCGCGAATCCGGCCGACGTGGAAGAGATCCTGTCCTCGATCGGCCTGTTCCGGAACAAGACCAAGTCGGTCATCGGCCTGTCCGTGGCGCTGCGCGACCGGTTCGGAGGCGAGGTGCCGCGGGAACTGGAGGACATGGTGACCCTCCCCGGCGTGGGCCGGAAGACGGCCAACGTGGTGCTGGGCAACGCCTACGGCGTCCCCGGTCTCACCGTCGACACGCACTTCGGGCGGATCTCCCGGCGCCTGGGCTGGACGGACAGCGACGACCCGGTGAAGGTCGAGGCGGAGATCGGCGGCCTCATCGAGAAGAAGGACTGGGTCATCCTGTCGCACCGGCTTATCTGGCACGGCCGCCGCATCTGCCACTCCCGGAAGCCCGCGTGCGGAGCGTGCCCGGTGGCGAAACTGTGCCCGTCGTTCGGTCTCGGGCCGGTAGAGGCCGCCGAGGCGGAGGGCCTCATCAAGGCCGGGCCGTTCTCGTGAGCGCCGCTCCGGAGTGGCTGCGGAAGCTGGCCGCCACCGCCGCCGTCATGGACGTGCCCCGGTTCGTTCAGCCCCCGGAGTCAGGGGGACGGCCCTCGGCGGTCCTGATCCTGTTCGGCGAGGGCCCCGAAGGCCCCGACCTCCTGTACATCCAGCGCAGCGCCGGCCTGCGCAAGCACCCGGGCCAGCCCGCCTTCCCCGGCGGCTCGATCGACCCGGACGACGACGGCCCCGTGGCGGCGGCGCTGCGCGAGGCGGTGGAGGAGACCGGCCTGGACCCGTCCGGCGTCGACGTGCTCTCCGTCCTGCCGGAGCTTTACATCGTCCGCAGCGGCTTCCGCGTGACCCCGGTGATCGGCTGGTGGCGCGAGCCGTGCGCGGTAGGGCCGGGCGACCCCGGCGAGGTAGCGGCGGTCGAGCGCGTCCCGGTGGCCGCGCTGGCCGATCCCGCCCGCCGGTTCACGCTGCGCGGGCCGAGCGGCCACCTTGGTCCCGCGTTCGACGTCGGCCCCATGCTGATCTGGGGTTTCACCGGCATCCTCACGGACCGTCTGCTGGCCCTCGGCGGCTGGGAACAGCCCTGGGACAAATCGGTAACCCGAGACCTAAGAAGGCATTAAGTTCGCAGGTTCCGTTGCCAGGGCAGCGACAATCGCGAACATAAGCAGAGGTAGTCGCCCAGGCCGTGAGGTCCCTCATGGCCGGGCGCATAACGCCTCATCAGCCTCTATCACCAGATACCGTGGACGCGTGCACGGTGATCTTCTGGACCTCGCCCTGGTCGTCGTGGCCGTCGCCTTCGCGGTTTCCGGCTACCGACAGGGATTCATTGTCGGCTCTCTCAGCTTCGTGGGTTTCGTCGGCGGCGCATTCCTCGGTGCCGAGTTCGGGCCGTCTATCGCCAGGGCGGTGGTGAGCGGTTCAACTCAGCAGGACATCATCGCGGTGGTCCTGCTCATCGGCTTCGCGATCCTGGGGCAGTTCATCGCGTCGTCGATCGGGACGGCGCTGCGCCAGGGGATCACCAGCCGGTCGTCCACGACCGTGGACTCGGTCGGCGGCTCGGCGGTCAGCATCCTGTCGATGCTGCTGATCGCCTGGTCCATCGGCTCGGTGCTGACCGCGTCCCAGTTCCCCCTGGTCGTGCAGCAGGTCAACGGCTCCGCAGTCCTGAAGACCGTGGACACGGTGATGCCGTCCCCGGCCAAGACGATGTTCTCCGACTTCCGGCGGATGCTGGCCAGCGGCCCGTTCCCGCAGGTGTTCAGCGGCATCGGCTCGACGCGGCTGCTGTCGGTCCCGGCCCCGGACCCGAACGTGGTCAACAGCCCGGGCTACGACGCCGCCCGCAGCCGGGTCCTCAAGATCCAGGGCACCGCCCCTAGCTGCAACCGCGACATCGAGGGTTCCGGTTTCGTGTACGCGCCGGACCACGTCATCACCAACGCGCACGTGGTCGCGGGCGTGACCCAGGGCCCGACGGTGACCACGATCGGCGGCAGCCAGTACCACGCGCGGGTGGTCTTCTACGACCCGCAGGTCGACATCGCCGTCCTGGACGTGCCCGGCCTGGACCTGTCGCCGCTGCCGTTCGCCAGTCCGCCCGGGAAGACCGGCGACAGCGCCGTGGTCGCCGGGTACCCGCTGAACCACCCGTTCACCCAGGTGCCCGCCCGCATCGGGGACGTCCAGGAGGCCCAGGGCCCGGACATCTACCAGACCGGCACCGTGAACCGGCAGATCTACGAGCTCAAGGGCCTCGTCCAGCCGGGTAACTCCGGCGGTCCGCTGCTGAGCCCGAACGGTTCGGTCTACGGAGTGATCTTCGCCGCGGCCGTCGGCCAGAAGGACACCGGCTTCGCCCTCACCGCCCGCCAGGTGGCCGCCGATGCCAACTCCGGCCGCGACGCCACCACCCCCGTCTCCACCCAGGGCTGCGACTAACGAGGGGACTCGACGTCACGTTGGCACCCTTCTATGGGGGTGAACGAGTCGTTCAGTTCGCTGGGAGAGTGGGGCCGGGCCGGGCGGGGAGAGGCGTCAGGGCGGGGACAAGGGGAAGCGACGGGCGGTTTCGGGGACGGCGTCGAGGCCGTCGTGGTCGATGGTGGTCGCGATGGATTCGGCGCTTTCCGTGACGAAGGGCAGGTCGACGCCGTAGGCGTGATCGGAGCCGGTCGCGGTGGCGTAGTCGCGGACGCGGCCGGCGCCGCGGCGGAGCAGGGAGACCGCGCCGCGCGGATTGCCGCGGCGGGCGTGGGTGATGCCGACGGCGATCTGGGCCAGGCCCTGCCACAGTTCCCGGTCCTCGGCCGAGCCGGTCTTCCAGGCCGCTTCGAAGACCTCGTGAGCGTGGAAGGGGCGGGCCTGGGCTAGGAGAGAGGCGCCGAGTTCGGCGGCCTCGGGTCCGCTGATTTCGAGGTCGTCGGGGACGCGCTCCACGTTCGTTTCGGCGGAGCGGGGGAGCGGGCGTCCGAGGCCGTCGCGGGGGCGGGCGTTCCGCGCCCTTCCCGCCGCGTCCCGGTCCCGGTTTCCCGGAGCGCTCACCGGTCTGGTTCGGGGTCGGCGAGCCACCCGAGCAGCTCGGCGTTGAAGGCCTCCGGCCGTTCCTCGTGGGGGAAGTGGCCGGTGCCCTCCAGTTCCTTCCACCGGTACGGGCCCTGAACGTACTGGCCCGCGCCGCGGGCCGACCGGGCGGGGACGCACGGGTCGACGGACCCGTGCAGGTGCAGCACCGGAGCGGTCGCCGCCGGCGAGCGCATGTACCGGGCGTACCGGTAGCCGTCAGGCCGGAACGTGCTGCGGAAGAACCAGCGGTGGTACTCCAGCGAGCAGTGGGCCACCGACGGGATGCGCATGGCCCGGCGGTAGATGTCGGTCGTCTCCTCGTCCGGCCACCCCGGGGCGGACCAGGAATCGAGCAGCGATGTCACCAGCGCGGAGCTGTCCCGTTCGAGCTGGCGCTCCGGGAACATGGGGAGCTGAAAGGCGAGCGGGTGCCCGTTGCCGAGCCCGCGCAGGCTGAACGGGGGGCCGCCGCCGAACGGGCTCGAGAGCAGGCCGCCCCGCATCTGCAGCGGGTGGGGCGTGGAGGCGACGGCCATCCGGCGGACGGCCTTGGGGAAGTACGCGCCCAGGGACCAGGCGATGAGGCCGCCCCAGTCGTGGCCCACGACGATCGCGTTGGCCTCGCCGAGAGAGCGGATCAGTCCCGCCGCGTCGGCCGCGGCGGTGATCAGGTCGTATCCGCGCGGTGGCTTGTCGCTCCCGCCGTAGCCGCGAAGGTCGGGAGCGACCGCCCGGTAGCCGGCCTCGGCCAGGGCGGTCAGCTGGTGCCGCCACGCCCACCAGAACTCCGGGAAGCCATGCAGCAGCAGGACCAGCGGGCCCTCGCCGCTGCTGGCCACGTGGAAACGGGTGCCGTTAGCGGTTACCGAGCGGTGGGTCCACGGTCCGCTGATCTGGACAACGGGCTCGGTTGCCAGGGCCACCGGGCTTACTCACCTCGTCGACGATAAGGACCCGGCGGTGACCGCGGTCCGGTCGGTGCCCTCGGTCACGGCCGGAATGTCCTCGTGGCCGGAGGGCTTGCGCTGCTTGATCATGGTGATGTCGTCAGCGACGGTCTTCCGGGTGAGGCTCATGCCGGTGATCTTCTTGAAGAAGATCCACGCGAGCAGCGCGGCGCCGCCCAGGATGAGGAACACCAGCAGGGCCATCCACAGGAACCCGGCCCAGATGGGCTGGCCGAACGTGTGCGAGTGCAATCCGTACGCACCCGCGAACAGCAGCATCAGGAACAGGGGGTACATCACGAACAAGATCAAGCCGACGAAGACCACGCCGACCAGGGCGCGCTTAGCGTCAAACGACAGTTCCTTCTTGGCCAGCTTGATCTCATGCTGGACCAGCGTCGAGACGTCCTTAAGGGCGAGACTGACGAGTTCGCCCAGCGACTGCTGGCCGCGCTCGTCGTCCGGCGCGGTACGGGCCGTTCCGCTGCGGAGCATGGCGTCCTTCCTCTCTGCAAGTCTGTCAAGGCTATCGGCTGCACCCAGCCGGTATCAGCCCGGCTTCCCCGTCGGCCGGGCTTTCGTTCCCCGCACCGCGCCCCGTGCGCCCGTGCCGCGTCTGTCTGACGTGACTCTAAGTACGGAAAATATAGGTATATCTGGCGGATAGTAGTGACCGCCGTGATCATTGTAAAGATCCAGGATTTCAAATTACCGCGTGCGCGTAATGAAATATGACGTGCGTCACTCGCAGGGAATGCCGCATCCTGGGCATATGCCGCATAAGGGGATGGGCGGGCATGCGAACGGCGCCCCGCGAGAGCGGGACGCCGTCGCCGTTTGCCTCGTCAGCCTGGCTACCATGCGTACACTTCATCTCGTCAGACAGGCGGCCGCGACGGTGCCCCTTCGGTGGGGTCCTCGGCGGCTTGACCCGGCTGGACTTGCCTCCCGCGGCTGGTCGCGCGTGGGTACCTGGCTGTCGTGCCCGGACGTTCCGTGAGTCCGTGAGACCTTTGTACGACGAAAGCGGCACGAGGGGAAGTCCCCGGACGTGACCAATTCGTGATCTCTATCGATTGTCCCGGTGGCATGTCGTTGCCGGCTGTTTGGCGCCTGGCAACCCGGATGTCCGCCTAGACCGCCCATATGGGATATTTCAGCAATCCCGGGGAAAGGCCTGTTCAGGGCGAACCGTCATATGTTGTAATTTCGTTGCACAGGTTATCCGCGTACTGGCGGCACGCCGCCCAGAATGCGGATAAGGTTTCCTGTAGATGCGGAGCCGGCCTACCCCCCCAGGGCCGGACCGTAGCGCGGCCCTCGCTCTCCCCCCCGGCGAGGGCCGCACCCTTTTCCAGGGACTTCCCCCCAGCCCTAAGACCCCGGGACCACGTCTAGGAGCGTGACGGCTCCGCTTTTGGACAGGGGCGAGTTGCCGGTGCCGCAGGCAGGGGACTGGACACAGGAGGGGCAGCCTGACTCGCACGGGCAGGAGGCGATCGCGGCCCGGGTCGCCCGGAGCCACGCCCCGGCCGCGCCGAAGGCCCGTTCGGCGAAGCCCGCGCCGCCCTCCTGCGCGTCGTACACGAACACGCTGACCTGGTCCGTGACCGGATGGCGGGCCGCGGACAGGCCGCCGACGTCCCTTCGGTCGCAAGTGGCGAAGAGCGGGAGCATGCCGATCGCCGCGTGCTCGGCCGCGTGGACCGCGCCGGGGAGGAGCGGTCCGGCGGGGAGGAACGGAGATCCGTTCGGGATCATCAGCCAGGTTGCCTTGGTGGCCAGCACCCGGTCGGGAAGGTCGAGCCCGGACTCGCCGATCTTGCGGCCGTTCCGGATCCTGGTGTAGCCGGTCACCCGGCGGGTCACCTCGACGTCCCCGAACGCCACGGCGGCCTCGCCCCAGGAAACGCGGCGCGTCTCGGAGACCAGGCTGATCTCCGTGGCGTCGCGGGCCCGCGTGACGTACCCGGGGTCGCGGCCTTCGACCAGGGCGACCCCGTCCTCCAGGAGCAGCCGCGTGACCAGGTACGTCTCCCCCTGGTGCAGGTAGACCGCCCCGTCATGGGCGAACCGGTACGCGGACGGGACGTCCATCGTGCCGACCAGGCGCCCGGTCGCCTCTTCCACCAGCCGGACCGGGTCCTCGCCGCCGCCGCGCAGGCTGATCTCGCGGGCCGGGTGACGGTGCCGCACCGGATACCAGCCGGCCGGGCGCCGGCGCAGCGAACCCTCGGCGGTCATCCGGGACGCCGCGTCGCCCGCCGCCGGGCCGAACAGCCCGAGATCCGCCTCCGACAGCGGTTCCTCGGCCGCGGCCGCCACCAGGTGGGGCCCGAGAACGTACGGGTTGTCGGGGTCGAGCACCGCGGGCTCCACCGGGTGCTCCAGCAGCGTGTCCGGATGGCGCAGCAGGTACGTGTCCAGGGGATCGTCGCCCGCGATGAACACGGAGACCGCGGGCCGCCCGGCCCGTCCGGCCCGCCCCGCCTGCTGCCACAGCGACGCCCAGCTGCCCGGCCAGCCGGCGATCAGCACCGCGTCCAGGCCGGGGATGTCCACGCCCAGCTCCAGCGCTGTCGTGGCCGCCATCGCGGTGATCGTCCCGGCGCGAAGTCCTTCCTCAAGCGCCCGCCGTTCGTCGGGCAGGTAGCCCGACCGGTAGGACCGCGTGTTCGGCGCGTTGAGAGCCACGGACTCCGCGCCGCGCCGGGAGCGGGTGAAAGCGAGGGAGGGGACGCCCGCCCCGGTCAGGTCCGAGAGCAGGTCGGCCGCCTCGGCGGTGACCGCCCGGCGTTCCCGCTCGCCGGGCCGCGTGTAGAGCAGGGGCGGCTCCCACAGGGCGAAGGTGAGGGGGGCCCGGGGCGAGCCGTCAGACGTCACGGGCACGGCGCCGGAGCCGGTCAGCAGCCGGGCGCACCGCTCCGGATCCGCGATCGTGGCCGAGGCCAGGACGAACACCGGATCGCTCCCGTGGACCGAGCAGATCCGGCGCAGCCGGCGCAGGACCTGGGCCACGTGGGAGCCGAACACGCCCCGGTAGGTGTGGCACTCGTCGACGACGATGACCCGCAGCCGCCTAAAGAAGCCGCGCCACCGGTGGTGGAACGGCAGCACCCCGCCGTGCAGCATGTCAGGGTTCGTCAGGAGGTAGTTGGCACGGGACTGGGCCCAGTCCCGTTCGGCGCGCGGGGTGTCGCCGTCGTAGCAGGCCGGCCGCACTCCCGGGACGTCCAGCGCCCGCACCGCGCGCAGCTGGTCGGCGGCCAGGGCCTTCGTCGGAGCGAGGTACAGCGCCGTCCCGCCGTCGGCGACCGCGGACAGGGCCGGCGCCAGGTAGCCGGCCGATTTTCCGGAAGCCGCCCGGGTCGCCAGGATGACGTCCTGCCCGTCGAGGGCCAGGCGGGCAGCCTCCGACTGATGCGTCCAGGGGGCCGCGATACCCTTGGCCGCTAGCGCGCTGACCACATCGGGACGGACAGTTTTCGGCCATGATGTGGTTTGCCCGTCGCGGCCGGGTATGTGCTTGAGATGCACCAGTTCGCCGGCACGCTGCGCCGCCCGGAGGACATCCAGCGCGACGCTGTCCTCGTGGGCGAGGTGCAAGGAGTTGCCGGTAACTATGGACATAGCTTGCCAAGTCTGCCATCCGATGGCCGGATGTCTGACACCATGATTTCGTATAGACATGACACCGGAGCGTGGTTGAATGCCGCAAGGACTCGCCTTACGCTTCCGGACACGTCTGCCCGTGCGTCAGGGCAGGGCGGGACGAACGACAGGACGCCTTCATGGCGCTGGAGGATTTGTGGATCTGAAGCTGGGGCACTACAGCAAGGACGGCATCGAGGTCGTCGACGTCGAAGGTGAGATCGACGTCTACACCGCGCCGCGCCTTCGCGAGCTGCTCATCGATCTCGTTAACAAGAAGAACTACCAGCTGGTAGTGAACATGGAGAAGGTCGAGTTCCTCGACTCGACGGGCCTCGGAGTCCTGGTCGGCGGGCTCAAGAGGGTGCGGGCCCACGACGGCTCGCTCGACCTCGTCTGCACGCAGGAGCGCATCCTCAAGATCTTCCGGATCACGGGCCTGACGAAGGTGTTCGGCATCCACGACTCCGTGGACGACGCGATCGCCGCCCGGAAGGCCGAGAAGTAGCCTGGCGCACTCTATGCCCACCGTCGAAGTCACCTTCACGCCGCTGCCCGTGCATGTGCGGACCGCGAGGCTCATCGCCACCGCCGTCGCGCGTCGCAGCGGCGTGGACGAATCATTGCTCGACGAGGTCCGCCTCGCGGTCGGAGAGGCCTGCTCCCGGGCCGTCGAGGCGCACCGCAAGCACTGCCCGGGGGAACCGATCCGGGTGGCGCTTACCGACGACCCTGAACAGTTCGAGGTCGTGGTGACCGACGCGGCCCCGGCGGAGCAGGCACTGTCTCCCGCGACGCCGGAGCCCGCCGAGCCCGAGGTCGACGGCGTGATCCAGCAACTGCCTCCCGGCGTGGGGCTCGCCGTGATCAGCGGCCTCGCCGACGACGTGCGGATCGCCTCCGCCGGCAACGGCGACGGCACCAGCATCGCGATGAGCTGGACCCGGCGGACGGAGCCCGTCACGCCGGCCGCGCCGGCCTAGCAGCGCGGGGTCCGGGGGCCGCCCCAGGCCGGTACTACGTCAGATGCGCGCCCGATACACGGCGTCGTTCGCCGCCGGGCGCGCATCGGAGCCCGATCCGCCCGGCCGCCAGCCGCGCCGCCGCCCCGCGGGGATGACGACCGCGGCGGCAATCACGATGACCGCGATGGCGAACGCCCCGCCCGCCAGGGACAGAGCGACCACCTTCCGGCTGAGGTTAGCCGGGGCGCGGTTGATCTTCACGGCCCCGGCCGGGGCCGCCTGCGGCGAGGCTTCGTCGGCCGGTACCTGCCCGGTGAGCGCCTGCACCGGGTTGATCAGCCCGTTGCCGCTGCCGGTGCCGATCGATCCGTCGGCGGTGTCCTCGATCCGCTGCACGACCTGCGCGGCGGTCAGGCCCGGATCGCGGGCGATGATCAGGGCGGCCAGTCCGGAGACGAACGGCGCCGCGAAACTGGTGCCCTGCTCGGCCCGGTACGTGTCCCCGCTGGGGCCCGGGAACGTGCTGGTGACGTCGGTACCGGGCGCGGTCACGCCGGCGTCGGAATGCCGGTCGGAGAACGGTGCCAGGGCGCCGGTGGAGTCCACCGCGCCGACCGACAGCACGCCCGGGTAGGACGCCGGGTAGAACGGGCCCTTCTCGGCCGGATGACCGGACTGGGCCGGCTTGTCGTTGCCGGCGGCGGCCACCACCACGACGTTGTGCTGCAGTGCGTACTCGATGACGCCGCGCAGCGACGGGTCATCGCCCGGCGTCGCGATCG
>Ga0131853_10025610_pt1 | contig 10630 bp, 7 predicted proteins | sample TergutLab28metaG_FD_92764 | JGI IMG/M metagenome (GOLD analysis project Ga0131853, IMG submission 92764) | Labiotermes labralis P1 segment gut microbial communities from Petit-Saut dam, French Guiana - Lab288 P1 (version 2) (version 2) | ecosystem: Host-associated > Arthropoda: Insects >... | reverse complement strand
CAAAAACATAAAAAATTGTGCTGATATTCTTTGTGGAAATATTTGCTCGCTGTTTGTTGCAACCGTCATACCAAACACACAAGTACACTGTTGATAAAATTTATGGAGTATTAATGTATTTGTTATTATGCTGATTTAGTAACCACAGTAATTTGAAAGAATTAAATTTCCTAGGAATCGACTTGTTAGCTCCCAATTGCATTGGTAGTGTTCGGTACCTAATAAGAACACATTCCTCCTCGTTTCGAAACACGAAAATGCAGTGGCGACCTCCAGACCACTGTTGAATGGGTTTAGTTGGACTGAACGTAGCTAGAGTTTGGATATGACCTCTCCTTACGTTCAGCCCATGTCCCTTACGACGCTAAATGGTTGGTAGACTTGTAATTCAGATGCGCATTACGTCTGGAATGAAAAGTATACCGTGTAGATATATTTAAATTAGTATTTTTACACACTAAAACTTGGACTACGGAAGTCATGAAATGTCAGAAAAGGTATCGAGGAAATTGTTATTTTTATTCCTATCCAGTGCTGTGAGCACGGAGGATGAATTAGTGAAAGGATGCAGGTCGCATGGTGTACGACTTTTTTCTATTGAAGCTTTGTAGCAGTTCTTGTGTGTGTGTAATTGAATAGTTCAGTGCAAGCCCTCAACAGGAACACGGCAATTCACGTACATGACGTGACACGGCAGTTCTGGGCCATTACATTGTGGACAACACACTATCGAGAACGACTCCTCAATGCCAGCCTTGTAGTGACGTTGATGGGCTTGCGGGTTCGGTGTGGTACAGAGTGAGATTTGAGAAGTATGCGAAAGGTACAGAGTTGTATCAAGAACGGTTATAATTAGGTTGCACTGCGTATTGCTTGTAGTCCTAAGCCTTATGGTGAAGGTAAGACAATTTACTTTGTGTTGCGTTCCAAACTGAAACGTAGAATTGCCTGCAGGCCGCCAGTTAAGGTAGCTAAGAACCTTTCGGAATTTTGCACGATGCATAGTGCATACAATCCAAAACCTATTCATAACGAATTCTGTTTTCCCTTACTTCACTTGCTGCCTTGCTTGCTTACTCTATTGAAGCTATCTGTCTGTCTTTCTCACTCAGATTTCTCCACGAAAACTTTGTTTGAATTTCGTATCCCTTCCCATGCGTGCTATGGGACCATCCGATCTCATATTCCTTGATTTAATCTTCATTGTATTGTGTGATAAATTCATTTGAGCAACCATTACCCCTTCTGTGTTCCCATCTCCAAGTACGTGATTTGCAATTTACTGCGCAATTTTAATGTAAGAGGGGGTTTGGAAATGTTTGGATGTGCGATAGATGCCGATAGAGGGTTTACGATCTGCCTCTTATTCACTTCCTTATTGTCCAGGAAAGGAGTTTTGGTTTACTTTAATATAAATTGATTGCCGACTGTCCTTCTTTTCTTTCATTCCTTTCGCTCGTTACGTTTTTCTATCCGTCGAACCCACAATGTAGTACCGTGTTCGCTAGACTGGTACACATTCGCTTAGAATTTGTGTTATGTGCCGTGATATTGTGTTCATAAATTGAACAAATAAATATAGCCTGGTGGGGGATTACACTGTGTTTGTGTGTTCCACTCTGCGTTGTTCATTTGTTTGTTTGTATACACCCTAGACTGAGTTTTCCTGCTGCAGTCTGTGGTTTCAGCAGCTTCCTTTGGTTTCGGCGCTCCAACCGGCTTTTTGTTCCGTGACTTCCCGTTTTTCGTATGCTGCGCGTTGCGCGGAAGTGCGGCTGGACGGAGGGTAATGTTTCCTTGTCACAGCTCTCCGCAGCGAATGTGAGAAAAGTGAATAAAGACACTCCACGTGATGACCATTAGACGCCATTTGTCCAACAGTGCGGATAATTACAGCTTTTGCTACATCGCATCATTAATTACAATTAACCACCACCTTGCTTTTTGTATACGGCAGAATTTGACCCGTTACTGTGCTGTAAATGTATATAACACACACACACACACACATTCACACTCACACACAGACAGTAGTGCACTTTCGTCTTTGAAAAGTTGGTAGTTACTTTTGGGTTAATAAATTTCCGATTTCTTTGAAACTCAAAATTTCATCGCCTTTTTCACAAAAGCGCCCCATTGAATGCTATCCTGAGTAATTGCACTAATTATACAAATTAACAGTCTCCACCTCTCTAAGAGACATTTATTATTAGAACGCCATTTGAGCCCCGCATCGCGCTTCGTCAGACTTTTTCCACCTACCCTGTATACACCCCTTGTTTTCCTCATGCATGCTACATGTTATGTCCATCGATTTTGTTTTACTCTATTACTGTTACTTGAAGAATGTAATTTTGTCCGTACTCTTCTAAGTACTGTCCTGAAAGCTTACATTTACTTCTACGACCTGTACAGCCATTGAAAAGAAAAGCAACAGAAATAGACTCAAAATGCCGGTATCATTTTTATTGTGCTGCTAAGCACAGCACGTTTAACGCATAGGAATCCTACAGTCGTCTGGACATCTTGTTGCAGCCCCCATGGTTAGGAGGCAGTGACACCTCAACTAATGGTCAAAATTCAGAATATTAGATTGCACCTTGCCACTGGGGCATGTTAAAGGGGTGCACATGTATTTCAAAATATCTAGTTGTCACCTCAAAATATCCAGTTGTCACCTCAAAATCCCAAGTCACAGAAGGGTGAGAAATCAACTTCCATTCTGAGGGCCCACAAATATTAGGCGCCCTGTACAAAATGCAGTCACCAGGGCGACCTGGCGTCCGGGATTCGTGAATTTCCCCAAGTAAAGTAAATCACCTCTAATATGATAATTTAACGCAGAAACGAAATTGGAGTAATGAGCTGGCTATACGTCAGAGAAAGGGAAGTTTTAGGTGGGAACAGGGGAAAAGAAAACTTCAGAGCCTGCAGGCCCCCTGCATAGCAACTGTGTAATGTGTGTATGTTGTATGGAATACTGACTGTATGAACTGAGTCATAAGTGGCATTGTGCAAGCGGCATGTATTTTTTTTTCGCACAGTGAATGAACGTGCTTCAAATGGAAACTTTTTCGTGACCGCTGTGCTTTCGCGTTTGCGCACTCTCGCTGACAAACACGTTTATACAGGCCTATTCACACTGTGTGTGTGTGTGTGTGTGTTTTGTATAGGAAGGTGGTCAGGTGGCTTGATGTGCTTATGTTTGCTCCTTTGAATTAGGTGGTGGGTTTGTACACAGCGTTTTGGAGATAATATTTGAGTGAGTAATTTAGCATGGCTACGAGCGTTTCCTGCGTGATATTTGGGGTGCTGGACGGATATACAAGTATATTACCGGAAACTATGAAGGCACAACACACATAACACATAAACAGACGTGGTACACGTGTGACGTGTGACAGGTGCACGAGCTACCATAAGAAAATAATGGAATGTGCAGCGCGTCATTAACACTAACCGCGTGTATGCTTTTAAGTAGCTGTCTTGTAACGCAAACTTGAAGTGTTTCCCCGATGTTGCATTTTGGCCCAACACAGTGGCTTCCAGGTAATTTAACATTTTTATCTTATATTTCATAACAGTGCCCCTCCTACCTGAAATTTTCGTGTTTTTTCTTTATATTTTCCCTACTTTTAATTTCGTTTTGTTTTTGCACTGTGCCTCCTTTTGTATTTTCCTTTCATTTTGAACTTCTACCTCTTTCTCCGTTCATGTGTTGCCAACTTCTTGGGCCAGAGTCCCTCTCAACAAGCTATACCAATATTTACCCAGACAATCGAAAAATTTCTCGTTCGTTATGAAACGAACGTGTTTGTAGTCTTAAATAGTATTTATTCTGTACACTGTGCTTGCTGCCATCCATATACACCAACCTGTGCACACAACAAAATCGTAATTTTTACATAGATACAACCCCTTACATGTTTCAGCGATAAATCGCCACCCTCAGAGAGACGCCACTGCAAAGTATTATAAAATATTAATACACCCATAGCACGTGTAGTAGAGTGTTGAATATATAAAATTTGTAATTTTTTAAGCCTCGACAGCCACGTAGTGACCTAGGGCCTCCTCATTGTGGAGGCTGCACGATCACTCTCAGACACGCCACACTCGGTAGGTCGCGTCTAGACGAGTGATCAGACCGTCGCAAAGACCTCTACCTGACAACACACAACACTTACAAGAGACAGACATCCATGTCCACGGGCGGGACTTGAACCCAGAATCCCAGGAAGCTAGGGACCGCAGACCTACGCCTTAGACCGCGCGTCACTAGGGTCTGAAAAATATACAAAATAGAGCTATAAGTACATTAATATTAGTACTATGACTATTACGATTTAGATACTTTCTTGGCTAAAATTCAATGATACGGCTCTGTATACAGTGCGTGTTTATATGTAGCCCAGCATCTAATCTTGAAGTTTTCAATCCAAACGTATCAAGTCCCTGTGGTGTGTTCTGATATGTCGTAAAGTAGGACACATTAGTACACACCATAGCGAAGTCTGTCCCATAAGTTTTTCCACCTAAATATTTCTTATGCAGTTTTCATGCTGCGACTCGCGTGTTACGTGCCCTACCCAGCTTATGGCCCTTGATTGGATTATCAGAATTCAGTTTGGTGTGTGTGCGGTATGCCTGGAGATTAGGAGACTCCTTATCGTGTAATTTGGTAGGGTCGAGAAGTTCGGGCTTGGATCTATTGCATATCCTCCATATTCGGGAGATTTTGGGTTCGAACCTAGGCTCAAATCAGTTTTATGACGGATGAATTTGATTGTTTTGTTTTCTGCAGTGTTATGCTGCATTGCTACCATATACTTAGTTCATACCGCTTTCTTTCACATGCATTCCAGTCAGTCTTTCGCAGTGGTCGTAATACTCAACAGTATTACTCAATTATTATACCAACTACTGCACATATATAAAGTTTTTATAAAATTTACACAAACTTTAAAAACGCTCCGACATGTTTCGGTCTTAGGACCATCATCAGGGAGCCATATCGTCCCTGCTAAAGTCACACTATAAAAGTCACATTAATTTCGCTGTACCAGTTGGGTATTGTGGCAGCATGCCGTGTTGTGTAATGTTATGTTGCGAAGAGTGCCCTGCACATCCGTAGCAGGGCACTCTTCACAACATAACATTACACAACACGGCATGCTGCCACAATACCCAACTGGTACAGCGAAATTAATGTGACTTTAGCAGGGACGATATGGTTACCTGATAATGGTCCTAGGACCGAAACATGTCGGAGCGTTTTTAATATTTTAATGTTTTAATGTGTAAATTTTATAAAAATGTTATATATGTGCAATGGTTGGTACAATAATTGAGTAACTCAACAACATGCACGGTGTAACAACGAAAAAAAAAAATTCAACGGTATATAGCCTATGCATTCCAAAATGTCTTAAATTGGCAAATAATTTTTGTAAAATTATATTCAGTTGTAAAAATTCTTTTTGCGTTTCAGAACTTATACAATACTATCATTACATTGGCCGCATAATTATCCTATTCCCTTGGTCTTCTTCGTAAATTCTTTCTGTATGCCTTCGAAAAGCTCTCTCCTCCTTTACTTAATCGTTTCCTAAAGGAAATAATGACTGATCATAATTTTTATATACGAATATTAGGTGACCGTACGGTGCTGTGTCCACTGCTGACGGTGTGTAGAGACATTAGGTGACCGTACGGTGCTGTGTCCACTGCTGACGGTGTGTAGAGACATTAGGTGACCGTACGGTGCTGTGTCCACTGCTGACGGTGTAGAGACATTAGTGACTGATATTTTTTTACAGGTTCTGTCGGCTCGCTTGTCGTATAAAACGTAGTCTGCGTCGCCGTTAGTGGACGAAAGAGACAAAGGATAGTGGTCAAATAAAATAATGGTTTGAAATGCTGTGGTCTTCGACTGTTAGAAGGCATTAGTCCAGCAAATTCGTGAAGCGGAAGAACGATAAAAGTTTTCAATCACGATGGTCGGTAAATTGGCCGGAATTCGAAACGATCATTCCCGGATACGTTTAGAGCGGCGTTACTCCACTGTGTTCCATGGAACCACAGGGTTCCTCAAGCACATAGCTTCTATAATGAAACCGATACATGCAGTTTTAGTAATTTGAGTATCATATTTCTTTTCTTGCCCTTCTGTGTGCATATTCGGCCTTGGATGCATTTGCAATATAAATCACTAATAATAATATGATGTTTATTGGACCGTGCATCATTGTGATAGTTGAAGAATAAAAAAAACCAACTAGATGCCACTTGCTATATTTTATTTTACTTCTTATAGACTCGACATTTTTCGGGCATTACTATGTCCATCATCAGGAGCTTGCGACTATGATGTTGAATTACCACATTGGTCGTTTTGTAATAATAAATTCATGTTTTTCATAAATATATGTAAGTATTTTATTCTTAAAAAATAAAAGTTTACGTTTTAAATAGTTTTGTATAATTTTTCGCCCACAAATTGCACTTTTACATTACAAAGCATCTGCAAAAATTCGCTCGTAATCGCAAGGATACCGTAGAAGTTTGGAGTGTGTAGAACCGTAGTCTAGACCATTGCCACTATTCAAAACCGTTCCGTTCTCAAGGCTTCGCTGCTTGGAGTGAACTGAAAAGTAAGCTGAAAGGAAAAAGAATTCTCTATCTCTCTGCCGAAAGCACTTTGAGGTTTCATATCTGTCTTCATGTACTGAGCAGTGGGACCGTCGTGCGAGCAAAGTAGCGTCATCCGCCCGAACCCCTACCTTCGTCTCCACCTTTCTCCTTGTATCCTACGCAGTTTGTATAATTTCTTCCCTCCGTCTGCCCTACGAAATCTCCTTCATTAGCAACTTCTGCTGCGGATACTCTTCGATAAAATTTTGTTTCAGAAGGAATATACATTCCGTGTAATTTTCGAGACTTGAGTTTCTCTCAGCGATGCTGGTGAAGATTCAAGCTTTCTGGAATTTAATGCCATGTCGACTTGCAAATAGTTACCGACTTTTCGGAGAAGCGCAGTGCCTCTGACTTTAGATTGAAGCTGTACGGGAAGAAAGAACTTGGACTGCTTGACCCGGAAGTTGGAAGCACTTCGCTGAACGTCGGTAACTATATGCTGGTCTACGCGGCATGCACGTTACTGAAGACACGGATTAAAAAGTTCACTGTCTGGCACGCGCTGATCGTTTGGAGCGATGTGCGCAATGGCTGCATAATACTGCAAATGGCTAAAATGTTATACACTTGACAGCTTTTGTTTGCGTTGGAAAACAACTGTCATTCGCTTTCTTACTTTTGTCTTGGTGGGATGTTACTGTAGGAGCCTCGGATCTATCTCACTTTTACAGTTTCGTCAGGATTACCCCGATGTCGCTTTAACTGTTTGACTTTCATTTGTACCTGCAAACTCGTTATATTCTCTGGGTTGGAGATGGTTTTTAATCTTGTCGATTTACGTTGTCATTTGGGCATCGCTGTTGTTTTGTATTTTGTTAGCGTTCAAAACTGTAAACGAAAATAACCAGTGACTACCATCTACTGTAATAGCACCAGAAGATTCACAGAAGGCATGTCCTGGAACTCGGCCTGTTGAAATGAAAACAGTGCCGGCAACAAACGCATATTTTCTCTCTTATCCACTGTAATGTTATATTTTTTACTTTATCATCTCAAGACGTTAAAATTGTTTATTTTAACCTTTTAAGAACTGGCGGTTATTTTATGCAACTCCAGGTTTGATAGCCAAAAATTCTACATGCTGCTCACATTGCGTTTATGTGCTTCGTGTAGATCGCAGAACAAAGAGCGACTCTTACCGTATACAACGTTAACAGATTTTTTTTATAACCGTGGTGGCGAGAGGTTACTGCGCGGTACGGACTGAATTCTTATATACAGTAGGCACAGTTTGTCATTCAAAGGGTTATTGTACTGTACATGGGTACTTCCTGTCATGTATTAGTGCCTTACACGAAGAATCATTATGAAAAAATTAATGAGCTTTCTGAAAAGTATGTATTTTGTTGGGCGTATATGAACTTGCATTAAATGCTACCAAAAGTCCTATTGTATACCACTCAGCAGGAAATGTATTGAAAACCCGCTGATTAATTTGGGAGATATGAAATTTGCGCCCATGTACGATTGCAACATCCGCTGTTTGCATTCGATTCCTCCACGTTGTACAAAGAGAGCATTGAAACGAAATTAATACTAAACTGGAAATGTTCAATCCTTCCTACCTTATTGCATTCCAATATTATGTACTGCTCCTTTGCGGTTTATTGATTTGTTTCGAATGCCGCTTTTTGTACCACGCCTTCACAGGGTAGACATTATCACACACTACTTTGTAATAGTGTGTTATATAGTGCATATAAGCAAACGTACAATATTGTTAAAATGAAACTACATATACTCTTTACGGTGCCTAGGTAGATATAAACCTTCTGTTATTGTACATAAATACATTACGTCTGGGTTGCTTGTGGAGTTTCCTTCACTGATTTATTGTGAAAAAAGTAATGAAGTCAGATGGGAAATGAGAAACTGGTCTAAGCGTGCATTAACTTAATGCTAAATATATTAGCTCATTGATGATTCCTTCATGGTCGATAGTTGTTTTAAGAAAGGTCTTAAACCAGTTTAATATCAAGTTGTCATTAATGTGAGCGGAACTGCATATTTTCCACTATTTATCTTGTTCCCCTTGGTCATTTTATGTGTAATGAACCAGGATAGAATAAACAAGAATTTGGGAGAACTGTGGAAGTATCAGTGGTGAAGTGCTATCAGAATTTCCTCCTAGAGGGACTGAGTAAGGACACGAAGTATCCCAGCCACGGTGACTGTCGGGGCTCGCATTCAGCGCCCATTGGAAGTTCCTGCAAGCGTATTTCAAGCGAATAGTTGCTCTGAGACAGCAGACCTTCAGAGAGCCATGGAATTTTTCAAGCAACGCACAGTGTGCTTACAGCGATAGAGCGATGTGCTAATCTCACAGCCCCGGTGTCATAGGCTCACGATCACAGTGACGGCACACCCAAGACGTACACCGTCTGCTGCTACTAATGAGATCATGGGTTTGAATCTCATTCGAGGCATTGCATTTTTTTATGTATTTGTGTTGTCGTGTGCTGCTTGAGGCCTTGTGACGGGCCGATCCCTCGTCCAAGAAGTCCCAGTAAATCCTCAGAAACCTGGGAAACGGCCAATTCTATGCCGCATTGGCCTATAGCGCTGTTGGCATAACAGAACTCATATACTGTACAGATACCGACCTTCGATGAGGTGTGGTGAGTACCAAACTTGTTACAACCGTTAATTAAGTAAGAAGTAGGTTTTATTCTCAAGGAACTTGGTACATCTACTGTTAATTAGCACAAATCCGCTCGAAATATATCGTGAACAAATTACGAGTGTCTTATTCAAATCTGATTTTCACCAGGTTTGGCAAGCAAGTGCAGCACGCTCTGTAGTAGTAGGATATTTTCCGATTCTTATTTTCGTTCCCTTTTCTTTGCGCAGGCCAACAAACTCGAGTATTTCTATTATCAGAAGGTAAAATTGCGATCAAAAAGATAAATTCTTTCCAAGCGGAGTGTCATTCATTGTGGCTCGAAAAAACGAGAATAAAATTTTCAGGTGAGACATCCCTTTTGTTGGTTGAAATAAATGTTGGCATTGCAGTTGTATAATTTCCTTTTTTAAGTTTTCATATTTATGGATGTAACCTTGACTGGCATTTATAATTTTCAGGTTACATCCATAAATATGAAAACTAAAAAAAAAAAAAAGGAAATTATACAATTGCAATGCCAACATCTATTTTAACGAGAATAAAATAACTACATATCTGTACGATAAAGACCCACGAGCTTGCCACAAACTGATACCACCTTGCACCTCTATCACGTTATTTACATGCCGTCCACTGCAATGCATTTGTCTACTTTATAGGCGGTGATGGTGGTCCTGGTATAAGAAATGAGTGGCAGATGCGTTCTGTGTGAAGATGTTTACAGTAAATAAATTGTTAAAAGATTAGGAATCGAATTTACATGTTGGGAAATTGGCTGTGGGGCGATAGTGAGTGGGGGTCCTGTCTTGAAGGAAGTGTGTTATTCGAGGGACATTTCGCTATCGTCGAACGATAGAAGCAGCCTACACGCATCTTGCAAACCCCTATACAATGTAATCGACTGGTGCTTTAAGGAAATTGAAATTGAAATTGAAATTTCAGCACCAGGCTTTTTATTTTATTTTTTATTTATTTATTATTATTTTTTTTGGCAATAGCGACAATTGGGTGAGTTGCGTTTTGTTTGCGTTTTTGTTTCTTTCTCTCACCAGCGGACAAAGTGTACACATGTAAAGGGGTTTTGTCCTTCCGTACGTCTGTCCGCGTACTGTAACGTAGAGAACGACTAAAAGATTTTGATAAATTCGGTATTCCCGGTCTGCATCGAAAGCACTAGATCGAACATAATTTTTATTTTATGCGTATTGGACCGTGCATCATCTTGATATTTGAATAAAGGTTGACCAACTAGATGACACTTGCTTTATTATATATTGCTCAACATGTTTCAGACGTTAATACGTCCATCTT
>Ga0131853_10025608_pt1 | contig 10630 bp, 12 predicted proteins | sample TergutLab28metaG_FD_92764 | JGI IMG/M metagenome (GOLD analysis project Ga0131853, IMG submission 92764) | Labiotermes labralis P1 segment gut microbial communities from Petit-Saut dam, French Guiana - Lab288 P1 (version 2) (version 2) | ecosystem: Host-associated > Arthropoda: Insects >... | reverse complement strand
TCTCGTATTAGCCAAAGCAAAGTAAATTTATCGGAAAATAAACAACATGTTTTGATTGCCAACACAGAGGGGTTACTAATTGAGGATACACGTACTCATATTCAGCTAGGTTTGACGGCTGTCGCCTCCGATGGTGATATCTTACAAACGGGATCAGCCGGTCCTGGTGCTCATCGTTGTTTTGAATTTATTGAAAATCTTGATCTTGATTATTATGCTAATGACGTTGCGCGTCAAGCGATTACGATGCTTGAAGCGGATCATTGTCCAAGTGGAAAAATGCCAGTAGTGATTGATAATGGTTTTGGCGGTGTTATTTTTCATGAAGCTTGTGGACATGGATTAGAAGCAACTTCGGTTGCAAAGGATCTTTCCGTCTTCGCAGGAAAAATTGGTGAAAAAGTCGCAAATGATATTGTAACCGCCATTGATGATGGAACGATTCCAAATGCTTGGGGATCTGCAAATATTGATGATGAAGGCATGAAGACTCAGCGGAATGTGTTGATTGAAAATGGAGTCTTGAAAAGCTTTCTCGTCGATAAGTTAAATAGTCGCCGAATGGATCACCCTCTAACAGGTTCAGGACGTCGTGAGAGTTATCGTTATGCTCCTACATCGCGTATGACTAATACTTTTATCGATAATGGACCACATACGAAAGAGGAAATTATCGCTAATACAGAGTATGGACTTTTTGCCAAAAGCATGGGAGGTGGCTCTGTTGATCCTGCTACAGGAGATTTTAACTTCGCTGTTAAAGAAAGTTATCTCATCCGTAATGGGAAGATTGCGGAAGCAGTACGTGGAGCTACTTTAATAGGAAATGGTCCTAGCATTTTACCACTGATTGATATGGTTGGTGACAATTTATTCTGTGAACAAGGAATGTGTGGTTCGGAGAGTGGTGTGATTCCGGCGGATGTCGGACAACCGACTCTTCGAGTACAAGAAATAACCGTTGGCGGAACAATGGATGAGGTGAATGACTAATGAATTTTAAAAAACTATTTGAATCAGCCAGTCAAGCTGGTATTACTGATATGGAAGTATATTTAGTTGAAGATGAAAACTTCTCTTGTAAAGTATTTGAACAAGAGATAGATTCTTACTCAGTTTCGACAACAAAAGGGTTGTCCCTTCGTGGACTTTATCAAGGCAAAATGGGCTATACTTACACCGAGAACGTTGATGATTCTGAGATTGATTTTCTAATCAAAGGTGTTATTCATAATGCTTCCATCATTGAAAATGATGACAAGGAAGAGATTTATGAAGGCTGTGCGAACTATACTACACTAGATCTTTATCATCCTGAGCTTGAAGAAATTTCTGCTGCTGAAAAAATCAACTTCCTAAAATCTGTCGAATCCATTTGTCTCAACCTTGATTCACGTGTGAAATCAGTTAATTACTGCTTGTTTGCAAATGAAACTAGGCACGAGATATTAAAAAATTCAAAAGGATTAGACCTTCAGCAAAAACGGAATTATGCATATGCTTATGTCAGTGTCCTTGTGACAGAAAACGATGAGAATAAAACCTACGCTTCTATTATTTTTGATGCTGACTTCACTAAGTATGAACCAAAATCATTGGCAAAAAAAGTGGTTACAGGGGCGCTAGACCAACTAGGGTCTATTAAAATTAAATCCGGTTCTTTTCCAGTTTTACTAAAAAACACTGTAGCAGCCCAGATCTTAGAAGCTATGAGCGAAAGCTTTTCCGCAGAAAATGTACAGAAAGATTTATCTAATCTAAAAGGAAAGCTAAACGAGGAAATTGCCAGCCCCCTACTTAACATTGTTGATGACCCCCATCTTAAGAAAGGCATGGGAAGTGCTTCCTTTGATGGAGAAGGAGTGGCTACCTTTCCAAAAGAAGTAATCGCAAATGGAGTCTTAAAAACTTATCTCCATTCCCTAGCTACAGCAAAAGCATTTGGTGTTGCTCCAACTGGAAATGGTTTTCGCGCTAGTTTTAAAAGCAACCTTACCATTTCTCCAAGTAACATGTATATCAAGCCAGGAGAAAGTACTTTTGACAAACTAGTCGGTGTCATTCAAAATGGTATTTACATTACAGATGTGCAAGGGTTGCATGCTGGATTAAACACAATTTCGGGAGATTTTTCACTATCCGCAAGGGGTTTTTTGATTAAAGATGGAAGCTTGCAGACTCCTGTTGATGAAATTACCATTGCTGATAATTTCTTTAGTGTCCTTCAAAAAATCAAAGGGATTGGAAATGATCTAGAATTTGAAGCATCCCCTGTCGGTGCTCCTTGTTTATGGATTAAATCTCTTACTGTGTCAGGAGAATAAAATCATTATTAATTACTCAACTTTCGCGGCCAAAAAATAGCAGTAATTATTGCTGCTCAAGTGGGCTGTAAAGTCTAAAACTGGACAAAATTAAAATCATAAGACTATAGGAGGTTTTATATGTCTCACCGTAAGTTACTTAATGTATTAAGCATATTCAACGCAACGGTGAACACACTGTACCTAGTCAGGTTTTTTGGGGTGCTTCCGCCTGAAGAAGTTGTTTATGGATATGTGCCGTGGTTTATGTCATTCACGTTACCAAACATTGTTTTTACCTTGCTATCATGGCTTCTGGTGTATTCACTGTTAAAAAAGTCTAACAAATTAGCAGTATTAGCTGGGTTGGTAAATGCTGGCGGCTTGATTTTCCATGCGTTAAACGGATTAATGTTTGGCTTTTATTCGGGCTTCCTGAAAACAATTACATTCAATGCGATATTTGAAATCGTAGTTTATGTATATGGTTTGTCTCTTGCCGCATTTTACATTGCGATATTTGGGGGTATTGTTGGAAAAAATGTCGAATAAAAAATAACACTTATAGAAAATTAAATTTTTTGCTATATCCTAAGCTGTGGTTTTATAGAATTATAGCACCTTTTACGAGCCGACACGACTTTAAAGTTATTTAGCTTGCCTTTAAATTAGACGAGGAGGTTTTACATGTCGAATGATTATTTAATGAAACATATTCAACTGACCTCTCTCGGATTGGCACAGGTGTTTAATTTAGAGGAAGTTGTTCATGAAATCACAGACCCATATCATAATAAGCAGACCAACGAACTATACAAAGTATTGATGGATATGCTAGTGGATGGTAAAATTAACGCTGCTGAGGATTTACTTTTTGCGGCTGTAGAAAATGAGGATGTTGAGAAGGAGGATGTTTTTAACCTCGCTTTTGATTTTTATTTAAAAGTGAACGATTACAATGACGATTATTTACAATTATGCAATTTTTCAAGAGCTGAAGCCAATGAAGGTTGGGCAGATATTACTAGATTGTGTAAAATGAAGTAGTGGCTCTGGCATAAAGCATTAATACCTTTGCTTGCCATTTGAGCCTAATCAAAAACCATATTATGAGGAGAGAAACAGATGATCAGCAAAGCAGAAGATAAAATATGGACATATCAATATGGTGAATACAAAATTGAACTCAAGCCCACTTTAGGGAATTTTGAGTTGCTTATAAATGGGGAAGTACAAGCTACTACAAAAGATGGAAAGATTAAGTTTCAGCTTTCAGGTGATACCTACCTTACAGCTAAATTGCCTAATGGTGAAGACATCTTCGCAATAAAAAGAGAGAAGCTCACAAAAGAAGATGAAATAATCTTGTTTGTCGGTCAACGACTAGCTCCACAGTAGTGATTATTTAAAACCTAATTTTACAAACAGTGCTCTGATACAAGCACCATTGTCATGCACAAGTGGCAATTTTGTGATGGAAAAAATATTACCCATTGAAACTAGGAGGAAAGAGTTTGAAAAAAATTAACGTTACATTACAGGAGTTAAGCTCAGAAAATCATAATTGGTACGATTGTTGCAAGTTAGAATTGACTGATAAGCAACAGGAATTTATGGAATCCAATGCTATTTCAATTGCACATTCAAAATTCGAACCAACATTAATGCCACATGCGATCTATCTTGATGATAAGGTTGTTGGATTTCTTATGTATAATACTGCTATTGAGGAACTAGATGCTCATTGGGTATATCGAATTATGGTAGACAAAAATCATCAAAATCTGGGCATTGGAAAAATTGCTGCCAAATTGATGATTTCTAGAATAACTAAACTACCGAATGCAAAACGGATTGCAGCAGGTTATCGACCGGAAAATAAAGAATCTGGTGCTCTTTGGAAGATCTTGGGATTCATTGATAATGGAGATCGTTTTGGTAGGGAAATGGTCGTTGTGAAAGAATTATAGTTCAATACTTGATCCTTTATGAGCAAGTATTATTAGGAATACTCAATTTGGAAATGCTTGACTTAGTCGGTAATTGTGTGGCAAACAAGTTATCACGAAATATGCTTGGCAAATACAGATGTGAAGAAATCATTTGTATTTGCCCATTCTGCGTTTAACTGAAGATTCGGTCATTAGCTGGAAAACTAACTCTGCGTAGCAAGCAGTTGCGAAAGATCAACAATATCGGGAATTAGCTCATTACTCATGTTACCGATAGTAATTTCGCTTAAAACACGATTTCACCGATATTATTTCGCTACTATGTTGCCTTGCTCCCTGTATAATATCGGGAATTAGTTCATTACTCATGTTACCGATAGTAATTTCTCTTAAAACACGATTTCACCGATATTATTTCGCTACTGTGTTGCCTTGCTCCCTGTATAATATCGGAAATTAGTTCATTATTCAAATTATCGATAACAATTTCGATTAAAACATGATTTCACCGATATTATTTCAGCTACTGTGTTGCCTTGCTCCCTGTATAATATCGGGAATTAGTTCATTATTCAAATTACAGATAATAATTTCGCTCAAAACATATTATAACTAGGAGGAAAGATCACAGTGATTAAAAACAATTTAGAAAAAGTTGAGCATCTGCTAAAGGACTTAGCACCTCAACTTGCAGACAGTTTGGCAGAACCAGCAACACACTTAATACCAGTTATTCACTATTGATTGAGAAGAGTTAAAAACATAATTTAAGCAGTAAAGGTTAAGCAATTCAGCAACTAGTTGAAAATTGTCGATTTTTATGATATAATAAAGTATCAATTTTGTTTTGTGAGGAGACGCCAATGAGGAAAACATTTATCACCTTGTTAATTATTATTCTTATTAACATCGCTGTCGGAACTATCTTGTTATTTTTCACCGAAAATGGACTATTAAACTTTGATTTTGCTGAAGAAACACCATTATTCCAAGCTTTAGGAGGCGACTATGACAACACGAGAGGTATATAGACATACGAAAAGATTTGTCGGCTTAAAGTTATTACTCAGTTTTTTAATGATGCTTACCATAGGATCAACTGTTTTTTTATTTGTCGGATTAGCTTCATTTTTCACACAAGTGAACTTGATTATATGGGGTATCATTGGACTTGCGGTGATTTTGCTACTATTGTGGATCGGTGATTTGCTACGTTTTCGTTTACGCGCTGCTCATGTTGCAACTGTCGTTAGCATCACCACCAGTGGCGAATTTCCTGAAAGAACAACGATGGTGACTCAAGGTTTGGCACGAGTGAATGAAAAAGGGTTAGGAATTTTAGGGTTTTACTTCTTATTTCGTCTCTCTTTTTTGGCAGCCAGACAAATTGCTACACGGATCGTTTCCAGAACAGACCAGTTAACAGCGCATCTTCCAGGTGGCTTCATCGTGCAAAAATTTAAACGTTATTTCATTAAAAGTGTCATTAAAAGTGCACCTGAAGCGATCTTAGCGTGGAATTTTTTTAGAAGAGATGAACCGGCTGTGGCTGCTACTGTTAATGGTATTCGCATTTATTTCAAGCACTTTCCAGTAATGCTCCTATCAGGCATTAAAACATCCATTATGATTGTTATTGCGTATGTTATCGCTTTCTTAATCATGATTGGAATTGCGATTTTTGCTCTAATAGCTTGGAATATTTGGATAGTACTCAGCAGTGTGGTCGTTATTCTTGCAGTAAGGTTAATTAAAATAGCATTTATTGACAGTTTGATGATGGTACGCATAGTTCATAGCTTTATGCAGTTAGCACCTGAAACCCAAATTTCAGATGCTGATTTACAACCACTCCGTTCATGTCCGAAGTATCGCCAGCTAGAAAGAAAAGCAGCAAAGTTAGGCTTTTAACCAACATTGTCACTTTGCGCAAAAAGTCCAGACCCCTTGTATAAGGATTTTGGACTTTTTTGTTTTACACTAATAAATCAGCAGTAGCATTAGGAATATTTATAGTGATTGGAATCAGCCTAAACTGATAAAATACGATCAAGTGTCTATTTATCAGAAAAATGCATTTTCATAGTATAAATTGGGTATAGTATATTGTATAGATTTCAAAATCTTAAGATTTTGAGGTGCGTTAAAATTTGAGGTGCGTCAAAATATAAAATGGAGTGTGTTGAAAATGACAGTGAAATATTCATCAGTACTTGAAGCAACAGGAAAAGCAAAACCACCAATGGGATATAAAGGGGCTATCAATGCAATGGAATCGGTTATTGAGCCAGATGAAACGATTATCTATGGGAGTACTGGAAATGCAAAGCTATTTAATACGATGACGAGTGAAATGATAGGAGATTATGATTTTATTTGTACCTGCATTACAGACCAAAGAGTTCTACTAACTGGTCTAACTGAGATGGCGTTTAGTACGTCTGAAATTGAATCTGTTCATGTAGGGACTTCAAATGTTAATTTTGGGATTAGTAGTATTTCAACAGGAAAAGAATCATTAGGCTTAGTAATGGCAGGTAATCAAACTATTCATTTGCCAATTAAAGATGGAGAAAGAGCAAATATTGCAATTGCAGCTTTAAATGAAATGATTGAAAAAAGAGCAGATACGAATAATAATGCTCCAATTGCTGGACAATCCGACCCGACCGAGCAGTTAAGAAAGTTTAAACAGCTTGAAACCGATGGCATTATTACTGCTGATGAATTTGAAGCCAAGAAAAAGGAATTACTAGGATTGTAGGATGAATTATTAACCTAAAGCCCCGAATACATCATCATTGTATTTGGGGCTTTTCGTTTGTTGTATATTCAATTCTATTGATGAGAGAACATCAGCCGTAAAATACGTAAAATGTACATGAATATTTGTTAAATGTTAATCTTATGGATTTTTGCTACTTGAAATTAGCCTTGAAAATTGTTATAATACTTTCATCTGACTCTAATGTAACTCCACTTATTTTGGTTATTGGAACTTCAAACAATTTGTGATCAACAAAATAGTATTTCTCAAATATCTCCCCGATCCAGTGTCAATAGTGGTAAAACAAGCTTATTGTCAGTTGAACAGCTTGAAAACAGAGGTGACAAATTAGCATGAAGAAAAGAAGAGAAAGTAAAATGTCGTTAAGCAATAAAATAGTGCTTACTATTCTAGTATTTGTCTTTACACTAATAGCTGTAGGGGCTTTTGCCTATTCAAGATGGTTGCACCCTACAGGAGAAATTATGGCCGGTATTTATGCTATCAGAAATGACCGAAACAATGGTAGACCCTTTTTAAATTTTTTCCTTATGGAAACGGCAGATGGCTACATCGTTTTCGATACTGGTTTTCAAAGTGGGCAAACACGACAGGCACTAGATAAATTAGGTATTTCACCATCAGATGTTTTAGCGGTATTTATTACGCATTCACACCTTACCAATATAATGAGTTTACATTTGTTTGAAAATGCAACTGTTTATTTATGGGACAGCACATTTCCACACTCAAGTGATATATTAATACGACCTAGCTCACGCGTAGTTCCTACTCTTCCTTTTCATGAATTACGTGATGGAGAAATAATCGAATATGGCGATAGGAAAATTCTTGCCATACATACGCCTGGACACACGAGCGACTCAGTGTCTTTCCTTGTCGATGACAGATATTTATTTGCTGGAGATTTATTTGCTAGCACAAATCATGCACGATATGATAGATCCTTACAAATTCAGCAGCAGCAACAGGTTTTAGAAATAGAGAGTATCGAATATGTTTTTACTGGACATTTTGGCTTATTTAAAATCGCAGGGTTTTTTCGATGGCGATTTTAATCTAGCTAGCACAGTATAAAATCACCTTTTACATGTGTGATCAAGCAATTGAAATATTTGATTAAAATAAAAATAGAGGTGTTTATATGAGCGAGAACATTAAAAATTATAGAGTCGCTAGCTATTTTACTATCCCAGCTACTACAATCGCTTTAACAATTGCCTATTTTACGTAAGCCCCTGTGATGGCATTGTTTAGTATTGGTATTAGCGGATATGGAATAAGCATCCTAATATTTCTATTGGGAAAGAAGGCATAAGCATAAACTCTTTTTTCATGCAACAACAGCTTTAACATTTTTGTGATGAACTTTATATAACAAGTGAACCCCATGAATTTCAAAGTACTTTAGTATTTGAGGTGGGTTTTCCTTATGCCAAAAAATTGTTCTTGACTTCACGCTCTGACTGTGGTAAAGTTGTTTAGTTGAACAAGCTAAAGTAATTCAACAGAAATTGCAACTAGAAATTGCAAATCGTAAGAGGGGTGAGTATTGATGTTCACAGTTTTGAGTGTCGATACACGGCGAGAAATAGCCGATATATACAGCAGAGAAAGACATAACAGTGTGCTGTTTTTGTTTAACAATGTACCGCAGAGAAGGCTAGAAAGAGCTATTCGTAAATATGCCACATCTTTGAATGATAGAGATTCCGTGATTCTCCTTTATGATGGTTCTGCTTTTGGAACTGGAAGTATGGGTTTTATCTTAACCCCTGAATATTTATATTATCGTGATTTAGTAGATCAAGGTGAAACTCTTATTTCTGAAATAATGGAAATAACATTTGATCCTAGAGCTAGACCAGAGGCGTCCCTAATAGTTAGAACCACAAATGGGGAATTTCAAATCGGTGTCTGGAACACATCTGATAGTTTGGGAGATTCCACATTACGAGTATTAGATGAAACCATTAGTTTATTAACTAACCGAACAGGGGAGTCTCCAGATGATAGTTCGCCTTCAAAGCCTACAAGACGTGAAGTAATCTGTGCTGGCTGTGGTGCTCGCAATGCAAACAATGAGCCGATCTGTACATATTGTGGTTCTTTTTTGTAATTTCAATTTATCCACAGCACACGTACACCCACACGGCTTTTTTGATTTTTTTGTGCTAGTTTCAAACTATTTTATTAAATTTCGTTTGATTCTAAATTAGAAAGTGGTAAAAACAGTGAAAATAAATTTTTATGAATTAAATGAAATTGAATCCTCACTACTTAAATTTGTTGTGGTTATTAGCAAATACAAGGGTAGATGGATTTATTGTAAACATGCTAAGCGTGATACATGGGAGATTCCAGGTGGACATATTGAATTGGGAGAAATCCCATTAGATGCAGCGAAAAGAGAGTTACAAGAAGAAACTGGAGCGATTGAATTTGATTTGAAGCCCATTTGTGTTTATTCGATTATTAAGAGTGTAGAAAGTTACGGATTACTCTGTTATGCTAAAATCAAGGAAATAGGATCTCTCCCTAATTATGAAATTGAAAGAATAGACTTTTTTGAGAATGAGCCTGAGAATCTTACTCACCAAGCCCATTCGAAACTATTTAAAAAAGTGCAAAGGATTTTGGAAAAAACTCCACAATAGTGTTTTCAAAAGATAAAACCACTATATATTTAATAGTCCAGCCTTGTTTTAGTCTGAATCACGGCGGATGTATTAAATTTTTTTTAGCACTCTAGTGTTGACAGTGCTAAAAAAATAGTGTATAATATCATTATCACTCAATACCTAAGAGTGCTAATAACAATATGAGGAGTTGTTAATCATGATACTTGTTCCATTTGATCGAAAAAATAGTTTAACAAATGTTGGCTCTAATTTTGGAGAATTGCAAAATGTGCTCGACAGCTTTTTCAGTAGTCCACCTGTTTCGGAGCGTCAATTAGCTAATGACACCTTTAAAATAGATATTGAGGAAACTGAAACATCATATCTCATTGATGCAGAGTTACCAGGTATCGAAAAAGAGGAAATTGATTTAAGCATCGAAAATGATAACTTGGCAATAACGGTAAATATTCAAGAAGATGTAGATAATAGCGACAAGAATTACATACATAAAGAACGTAAAGTTCAATCAATGAGTAGGAGCGTTAGATTAGTCAATACCCACTTAGACGCTATTACTGCTAAGACTGAGAATGGCATTTTACGTATTACTGTGCCGAAAAATGAACAAGGGAATAGTCGTAAAATCAGTATTGAGTAATCTTCAAAATGCCAATTGGACTATAAGACCTATCATAAAGCTACTTATTGGCTTTATGATAGGTTTTTATTATTCAAGTGATTGTCCTAGTGACTTGTAAAATCTAAAACTGGTAAAATGGAAATGGTTATTATGCTATACAATCAAAAAGGTATTAATTGGCTATTTGTTGCTGAAGATGTTAGGGGCAGTAGTGAAATGACTAAGCTTGAAATTTCAATAAAGTGCCGTAAATAGGGGATTTTTTCATGATTTACGGCGATTTTGCGAGCAATACTCGATTGAAGTGCCGTAAACAATGGAAT
>Ga0131853_10025606_pt1 | contig 10631 bp, 6 predicted proteins | sample TergutLab28metaG_FD_92764 | JGI IMG/M metagenome (GOLD analysis project Ga0131853, IMG submission 92764) | Labiotermes labralis P1 segment gut microbial communities from Petit-Saut dam, French Guiana - Lab288 P1 (version 2) (version 2) | ecosystem: Host-associated > Arthropoda: Insects >... | reverse complement strand
TCCGCCTTCAGTGTAGACTCAGGAATATACTGCCTTTGTCTTCAGGGTAGAATCAGGAATATACTTCCTCTGTCTTCAGGATGTAATCAGTGGCACATTGCCTGTCTCAGAGTACAGTCAGGAATACACTGCATCCGCCTTCAATGTAGAATCAGGAATGTACTTCCTCTGTCTTGAAGGTAGAATCAGGAATATACTTCCTCTCTTCTCGGAGTAGGATGAATAACGTATCTTTTCTCTCTTCTGCGTATAATTATGAATATTCTGCTCCCGTCTTCATGGTACAACTTGAATCATATTGCCTCAGTTTCTTAGAGTAGAACCTGGAACACACTCTCCCCAACTTTACGGAAGATTCATTAATATTGTGCTTCCATTATCAAAGTAAAACCTGACAATACAGAAATACTACTGTTTCGTTTTCAGATGGTTTTTCAAGTCTCGTTTCTTGCTGGTGTATATTTGCTAATTTGTTTATAATTGCACTTTGTGATTTGTTGAATATTGCTATCTTATTTATTCATTTATATATTTATTAGTAGAATTTTATGTTTTGTTGGCCGTGCATCTTATTATAATCTTTGTAAATAACCAACTTGACGCCCAATTTTTTTCTTATATTTGTTTATTCCAATTCTCTACATGTTTCGAACAACCAAGTGCTCATCATCAGGAGAGTCAATTGTATCAATACGACCTCTGGTATATGTCACTCCCTGTAGGTAAGCCTGCATACCACACGGTCACCTGTACCCTGCTTATGCGCACTTCCTGTTATTCTCATAATAAAGAACGACTGTACCCCTAACCACCACCAAAACGTTGCATTTCATAGTACAGACAAAGTCTCTTCTTATAATGTAGACTAAATGTAGTATGCGCTTTAGGATTAACGAGAAATCAAAGTTCTGCAGCCATTAATTCAGTCTGCTCCTGTCACCGTTTCTAACGTCTACATCTACATTTTCCATTATGCTGCTACCAGAAGGTCGAGCGGACGAAGTCTGAGAACTTTTTGTCTTAGTCGTTTAATTATTAATTGTACCCGTCCAAAAGGTCAACAAATAACTCTACATAGAGACCACACCCTGTGGGTACCAAACGTCATACAAATAACTTTCATGTCTTGAGGTGCGTCATCCCCGTTGTGTCGGTTCAATAACAAAGATTTTTTTTGTGTGTGTATTACACATACAGTCGAACACAACTATGTTTCACCTAGTAGTACAGTAGGAGTAGAACTACACGTTTCGGCCCTATATGTGGGCCATCTTCAGGTTGTGATTTAACTTACAGAGCAGCTGTACAAGATGTGTGGGGTGTTCTTTTAGGGTATTGGGTGTTGGGTGGAGGGAACGAGATCTCGTTGTTTCATTAGTGGGTAGCATGACTTAGGGTTGTTATTCACTTATAATTCACTCTTATCAGCCCTAGGTCATGGTACCCAATATTGAAACAACGAGATCTCGTTCCCCCCACCCAACCCCCAATACCCCAAAAGAATCCCCCACACATCTTGTATAGCTGCTCTGTAAGTTAATACACAACCTGAAGATGGCCCACATATAGGGCCGAAACATGTCGTTGTATTCCTACTGTACTACTAGGTGAAATATAGTTGTGTTCGATTTTATGTGTAATACACAAAAAATTCTTTGTTATTAACTTTAATGTCGTCTGGTCAGGTTGATGCAGGCAGTTACTGCTTTGGTTTAGAAGGTGCGATTTTCGAATCATGACCGGAAAGCAGAATAATCTAGCGTGGATTGTTTTGTCACTTCGCCCAAGGCTTGGGTAACACCTCAAACAGGGCCATGGTCATTTATTTCCAGATTCTTTCAGATTCATCATCCAGTATTCAACAGTTCCACCTGTAACACGCGTAGGATCAATAAATTGAACGCAAAGAAATAAATCGTTCTTAACCGGACAAAAATTAGCATCCAAGGAACATCTCCAGTTAAGAGTGAAGTGCATAAAAAACGGCTGTCTTCATGTTAGTTTCTTCAGTCAGGCTCTTACACCTGACGTCATATCAAGAAACAACTTCTCAGGTGCCATAAGACGCAGGTCGCCCACGTTAGGACAGGGTGCCATATTCGGTCAGTGAGCCGGATGGTTGAGACATTGCTCCAAATGATAGGAAACTGATTTACTTAAAAAGCTGTGATGTCATTCCACGAATCAAATCTGACGTACTCTCAATAGGTACTTGGATTGAGACTTCTGAAGTTGCCTTTAGATAGACAAAGAGGAAGCTGCTGTAAATTTGAAGATCACTTTCTTCTGGTATCAGGCGCATTGTAATGTGGTGGTTAGTTACAAACGTGCTGGAGAAACATGCTGCCTTCTTCAGTGTAGAAGATAAATAAAATATTAGGAAGGGTTTATGATGGCCATTTATGAGTATTATTACTTAATACTTACTTACTTACTTACTTCAATTTAATTTTCACTCGGTGGCAGTAGTCCTTACACTAGTACAGACTAAACAAGTAAGAATAAATATACATAAACGAAACAATACAAAAAACAGTACAAACAGTACAAAACACAGTAAATACAAGTACACGTATTACCAAAACACCCACACATTACACAACAAGTTAAAACACAGTACAAATACACCCAAACCAAATAGTCACAATACAATCAAGTACCCTCAGTATAAAGTCACCCTTGTGTACATGGCACTTTTATCCCCAAGATTCACCGTAACTCCACTTCACTTCATTTCACTACACTTCAAAATAAAATAACTTCACATAAATTACGTCAGTTCACTCCACATCATATCACTTCACTTATATACACTCAATCCCCACTTGAATTCCCTTGCTTGTAACTACATTCTTATCCCTCTTTCTAAACATATTTAGTTTACAGGGGAAAGTCCCATATCTTTCACTCCATATAGTGTTGCTATCCCGGAATACAAATTAATAATTTTAATATTTAAGCAACTTTTCTGTACGTAATTGCCACTACTGGAGTTGCGGACTGCATTATATTTTTCAGGTTTAAATAATTTCAAATTCAAATTCTCGCCCCGCCGTCGTGTTAAACGCAAATAGATAAATTAAAGTAAAAGTCTGTGTGCACGCCACGAAGCTACGTGAGAAAGTGGAGGAATATCTCCAATTATTATTAACCTTGGCTGCGTAAATGAGTGGGTGAATTGCCAAAGACACGCGAAAAAAATTCGTACGGTCAGCTTGTTCGTAATTTACAGTCAACAGAAACAGTAACTATAGGCTTCATAGTTTTTCCTTACTGTATTACTGTACGTCCTTTAGTGACCATAAAGTAACTGGATCTAGTGTTGCTTCCGGCTGATTTCGCGCCCCCACCATATTGTACTTACCGATTGCAGAAAACTGAAAAGAATGACTCAGGGGTGCCGTTAAGTGACACACTGTTTGTACCGATGTTTCTGTAAACCAGTGAAGGTGTCCAAAGGTAAATTCAGAGAAACACAGACACAAGCAGCTTGTTGTTATCTTCAGCCAATGTTCATACAGAATTTCTGCTTTTATATGTACGAGGGAGTGTCAAATGAAAACCTTTAAAAGTGCGATAAAAATTCGAAACACAGCTCGATTGTCTTGTAAGTTGACAACAATGATACTGATGGTTTGAAGAGTGGCCGACATAGACTTCGTTTTTCTACACAAAAAAAATTTAGTCATTGTGTACTTTTTGTATTCAATAAATTGCGAGATAAAAAATATTTAAGGTTTTAATTTGGCTCACACTCGAAGAGTGACTGACCGAGGGAGGGGGGGTTGGGGTGTTCAACCCTCCCCCTCGCCCCCGAAATTCCGAAGACCCTACAAAATAGTGCCAAACTCAACCCGATTGTGAAAACTGTTAAAAATTGCTGAATTTAGGACGGCAACACACCAAGATGTTCGGAAAAAAGGCAGTAAAATTCTAAAAACTACCTTGGTTCGCAATTGTTTTACATTAGCAATGACAAATAAATTGGTTGTCATCATAAATAGTCTTAAAGTACCAAAAATTAAGAAAATTTTACTATATGAAATTAAATTTCTTGTACCAAAATACAGCTGCCTCCAGAACCCCTGACTAGGGGGCTACCGCCCCCAGATCCCCTTTCTCTCTGTCCTCAACTGAATTTAGAAAATTGTTTGTAGTTAAACACAACTGTGTCACATGAGGTGTATTTAATGACTATATAATGGACAACTACATGTTTCGGGCTCTACTGGCCATCTTCAGGTTGTCTTAGGGGAACTTATGATCTTACCATAAGCATGCACGTGCACGTGGTGTAGAGATCTTATAGTAAGATCTTAAGTTATCCTAAGACAACCTGAAGATGTCCAGTACAGGCCGAAACATGTAGTTGTCCATTATATAGTCATTAAATACATCTCATGTGACACAGTTGTGTTTAACTACATACAATTTTCCAAGTTTCACACACACATCGGGGTTGACACACTTCCTAGATCAACTGAATTTGTTAAACCCCCCGCCCCGAACAAAATTCCTGGGTACGCCACTGCCCTCGTAATATGTTTCCGTGCACACTTTTAAGCGGTTATGTCTCATAAATCGAGAGTTACAGCCATAAAACGGAATGATAAATGCTGTGTGGACTCATAGCTGTCTTCACCTTCTTATTTTCACTTAATGTATTGCAAGATCGTTTCGCATCTATCACACATATTGTCACGTCCCTACACTGACAGAGCTGCTGCTGATTCCATCTCAAAATCTTACATTCTCACTCTACTGTTTCTTTTTTGTCGCGCGTAATTCAGAATTCCAAAGATGGAGTGAATCCTATTAGCATTCGGCCCACGCCAAATGCTTAAGCTGCTGTAATTACAAAGATGGCGCGCTGTAAAACTTTGAAGGTTCAACGTAATTGTCGTTTGTAGCAATGAAAATTATGTTCATAAACGGATATGTCATTGTCAACATCTTACTCTACGTGGATTAAGCCCGGGATAGGGCAGTTGGTACAGTAAGTTGCTGGCAGGACGTTTCGGCAAGGGCGAAATATTTTTCTCTTCTCCACGGGTTCCAAACCGGTTGCGGGGGGTCACTCAGCTGTCTATTAAACGGGGACTGGGGGGGCTCTGTCCCCGCAGTAAAAAGACTTGGAGCGTGAATAAATAATTCGCCCGCTTTTTATGCGAAAATTAAGAACGGTTGAAGCTATAAAACTCCACTTCGCCATATGCCTTCGTGGCATTCACAGAGACTTCAAATTGTCACTCTTAATGGATTTTGCCTCTGTGTGTCCTTTTCCGTCCCCGTGAGTTGCAAACCGACTCGGCTCTTCTTCTCTTGGGGTTTTGAGTATGCTCTTTACAAAATTAGATTGCCAGCCAAAAGGCAAACCTCAGTACAGTGGGGGGGGGGGTTTATTTCGGAGTGTCCTAGGCGAATTGCTTTCCTGCAATGACGACGCTCAGTACCTGAATTATCCGTCCTTTCCTTGCCTTCTTCTGTGGTTGACAGTGTATCTGTTCCCAACATGGCCGCATGGATTACCGGATAATGGGCAGTTACTGGGTATGTAAGTATCAACGTGTAAGTTAGTGTCTTCACAGTAATGTTAACCGTTCGTATGGCCCATGATCGGTGCATTATCCGAGTATAAACAATAATTGTATAAACAGTGCACCTAAATGTATTGAATTTAGTTTATACACACAATGAACTCCCACATGTTTTGGCCAAACATTTGGCCAAGTTCAGATATGAACAATTCAAAGGTTAGGTATATTAAAACATACTCGTATCGTATCTAACCTTTGTCTTTTACGTCCCTGAAAATGGCAAGGCGGTTGGCCGAAACATGGAGAAATTCAATGTGTATGTAAACATTTTATTGATCAACACTTGTGTTCCATTCTATTTATAGTAGAGCACATGTTAATTATAGCTCCAACGCGTTTCGGCGTTCATTAGCACAATATTCAGGGAGCCCCGTTTAACCTAAGTTCTTCGAAACACATCAAATTGTTACAAGATTTTATAACAACTACAAGTTGTGTATGCTGTGTGACAAACTGCGATCTTATAACAAGCGGCCAACCAGAGCTTATGATCATTTGATGTGTTTCAAGGAACGTAAAGTTAAACTGGGCTCCCTGAAGATAGTGTCAATGATGGCCGAAACGCGTTGCAAGATATAGTTAGTATGTGATCTAGTATACATAGAATGTAGCACAAGTGTTGGCCAGTAAAAGCTGATAATTTCAGTCAACTTATGAGCATTAAACTTTGAAACATGAAACGTGGCCTGCTTTATGTAATGAATCAATCCGTACCGCGCTGTAAACACTTTCCACCACGGTTATAAAAAACCAATCAGTTAATGACGTATGCAGCAAAGGCCGCTGTCTGTTCTGAGGTCCGTACAAAACACTCAAAGCCAAGCGAGCACCATGTAGAAATTTTGGATGTTAAGCCTGGTGGTACGTATAGAAACAACTAGGCTTTAAAAGGTTAATTGTAACCATTATTTATAAAGTTCGCTGTATTTAAAAACAAACATTGTAGATTCTTCTACAAAGATATCAGTCCAAAATGGACCATTGCATTAATTCTTATCGACATTAAAGAATCAAATTTGCAGTGAAGGCGCGTGGATAGTCAACTTCTGCTAAAAGTAATCATGACACCACGACACCAAAAATTTTGAAAATGGGTCTCGTTTGTTGTTTTATGCTTCTGCAGGTGCAGATTAAAGTCGTTTGTAATCAGATGCTACTCAAAAAAAACAGACATACCCATAAGTCTATTTTCCATGGACAGTGAACATACGAGTATCTTGCAATACACCGGTTTTTCAAATGTGCGCCCCGCCCCTCCGGCTTGGTCACGTGATGTGTGTTGGGAGTGGCTGCCAGTTACAGAGTGGGCTGCTGTAAGGGGGGGGGGCAACGTAGGCCTTTTGAAAGCCCAATTTGGAGCGACGCGAGCCTTTCTTTACACACACGGCTGCTACGTCATACATAGCACGAGCCGTCTCGCTACATCGGGAGATTTCTTTCTCTGTCTGTTATTATTTAAAAAGTTGGATCCCAACGGGTCATGCGGCCCACACTTAAGAACCAGGGATGTACAAAAAGTAGTGACTGCTTGACTTCTGTTCGCATTACAGCCTGCCGGTTTAAGTCTTTCCAAATTGTCTCTGTCATACGAACAGAAAAATTGGGAACGTCTTCAGTTTTAAAACCGTGTTCAGTCCAATGAAGATATACGAACGAATGCGTTAGTGAGGTTTGGGGTTCGAACTTGCCACCAAAATACACGGGGAAGTCTATTTCTAGAAAATCATAGCCCTCGAGAATAAATTTGTTGCAAACTCTTTCTTTTTCAGTGTTTTTAGTTTTCTTCCTATACTGTCTTAATTTCCTCAGACTCCTTCTTTCGCAATAAATGAGTATTTAAGCGCTTTCAGAAATTTGCAAATGTGTAGACCGCTACGATTCCACCCCCAAGCTAGACTTACTACATAAAAGTAAATCTGCAACTTAATTTGGTATCGCTTTTCTACCACTCTTGTGATTCTGTAATCACAGCCTTATTTGTGACGCGTTTTAAACTCCTCTGTTCCGTGAGCACCATTAGCCCCGCTTTCCCTTAAAGACGTAACTATGCCTACGAAACAAGGAACCCTCGTTTCCGTACTGTTGTCCTCTTGGATATGACGTCATGTATTCGGGCAGACATATACTGACGTTTTTAAAGGTAAAGTTCACCCTAGAGCAGGTCACGAAGGTCCAAAGGGGGAAAAAAAGTATAGCTCTACTCTTTCTGTAACTTCGGTCCCAGATGGGGATGTGTAGTCAGTGCTGCGTCCAGGCCACTTTACCACCGGGAAAGAGACCAGATGCCCATTGTACTGGAGTTTGGATGAGCCCCAGGCCCAGTCTGGAGGGGGGGGGGAGAAAATATCATCCCCACCGGGATTCGATCCCTGAACCGTTCAGACCTTAGCGAGTCGCTAACCGACTATGCTATCCCGAGCCCCTACTGGCGTTTTGAAATATATTTCATTGATTCTGAAGGCAGACGTTACATTTGTGAGCACCTACCAAGCTGTTCCTGTCAGCACATAAGTCAGAATATTCATTTTCAGCACCGTGCTGCCTGAATGCCTTCTGTAAATAAACGACTTGTATCAGTTTTTCTTGTAACGTCACATTACTTGCGGTATCGGTGGCAGTCATGTCGAAGCAGTTATGAATACTATGTACAAATAAATAAACTAAGGACAGAAAGGAACAAAAGAAAGAAAGAAAGGCGGAAGGAAAGAAAGAAAGAAATAAAGACTTTCTTCTAAGAGAAACTTGGCACATATATTAATAAGATTAGTATTACAGATGTACATCAGGAACTAAATTTCCCCATAGAATATGTTTGTAGTTTTGGTATGCCGTTAGAACAAACTTAATAATTATGGCAACGGCATTAATTGATTAGACTTCGTAAAATAAATATAGAGTGCGTGATTTTAGGCTTCCACCACGACATAAATTAGATCTGCGCACTATTGCGTATAGGGCTCGTAGAGTAGTAATACCATACAGACGTTTCCGGACAGATTATCGGCCCCATCACCAAGGGTCAAGAAGAAGTCCCAGCCTTTCTGACCCATGAAGATGGGACCGACAGGTTGTCCCGTAACGTCGGTACGGAACTACAAATTTACGCTGTGAAAAGTCCCAGAAGAACGCAGATCTCAAATACAGGGTACTTTCTATAACGTAGAGGTTGGATTTGTGAATAATATTTGGATAAACTTAAAGCTCGCAATATTTAGTTAGTAGAGCCTGTCTCTCGTATTGTTCGCCGTTTATCTTAAACATCTTTCGTGTAATGAAATCTATTTTGAGACCTACTATGCTATCGATATTTTGGCTGCAGGGTCACCATTCTCTTAAGGATTCCCCCACTTGGGAATCAGTCTTGATAGCGCATTGTAATCTCCACACATATTTTCAATTCGCTAAGCTGAAGGGACCCGTCGAACGGCTCCTAATTGCCTCCGATTGCTGGTGTTCGTTCACTGGAGTGGCCACAGGCAGTTGTTTGGAGTCGGTAGCACAGTGACACAGCACTTCCTTGGCGTTAGGGTGCGCCACATCCTGGGCCTTTCAACCAGAGAAGTGGGCGGGTACATTTTCCTATGAAGACAGCTGCACAATATTTATTGAAGATAGAATCCGTGACAGCTCACAGCTTCCTTCCATTTCAGGCTATGAATTTTATGAATTATGAATTTTATGAATTAGTTCCACAAATTGTATAAGAAGAATACATAAAGTTCTGTCCTTTCTGTCTTTGTCTTTCATCTTCAAAGTTATTAAACCGTTTTGGAATGAAGTTGTTATTGGGGAACCTATACCACAAGTTCTATGTCGAGATGGAATTTGATCCGAAAATCTTACGAAACGCGAGCTGAGATTACAAATTTTATCCTCAGCATCATTCTTTATATGACTGCTTGCAAAGCGAATCGTAATGAGAACCATTTTAGTTGGCGTTTTTTATGAAGCGAAAACCGCCTTGTGTCTCTCTACTACCGTCCGTCTGTGACTTAATATCAGCGACTAAATATTTTGAAAGTATTTGTCTGAAATTCCTGTGTAGTTCTTTGAACACAAGGAGGAGTAGCCGAAGGGATGCGAGTTTCTTTTAAAAAAACCGACACAGTTGCAGTTTTTTTCTTTATGGGAAAACGTAAATGAGCCTGTCCACCACATTTTCCAAATTTCGTGCCTGATTTTGATGAAAACTTATACACTGTTCAACAGTGAGTGTAGTGAAAATCCATGCAGTACATGCCAAATTTATTTACGGCTATAAAGAAAATGTTACACTGTTTTCTGCATTTGTCTCCCGATTCATATAAAAATGATTGAGCAGCTGTGAGTGTCATGAACATAGGCACACTGGAAACCAGGCTTTGCTTAGGGGGGTAAAAGAATTTCTCTCCGTAATTTACACATTCGTGGTCTAATTTGAGTGAGATTTGGTACAAGAGACCTGAACAAGGTCTATATCTTCATAGTGTGGACAAGTAAAACAATGCACTTTTTATAATGGTATATGGTTCTATAATAGATAGCTGATTAATTTATGTGGAAAGCCGTGGCCCGCGAACCACCAGTTGTTGACAACCTTCCTGAAAGACGTTGTTATCGATACTGACTGAGCTGTGAACACTTTAACTAGCGTGCACGTTGTTATAAGGCTATCATCGACTGTTTCATCTGGAATCTGTTCACAGGAAACTCATTAAGTCGTTTTGTTTCGTCTCCCACCCCGTCCACGTATCAGCTTGTTTAATAGGCCAAGATGGAACTTGTCATCTAGCGTTGCTTAGCTTACGTCTTATTTGAAATTCCGAGTTTTTAAGGTGTTCCAGTAGTCTGAGAGGCGATGTTAATTGCATCAGTTAAGGCTCCTTAGCTTCGTGGAGACCTGTCTTAATTGCCATCTCGTCAACCATGAGCGTCGCTAACAGTAGTCAGCTCACAACAGCACAAAGCATACAGTAGCAGGAACGTAATTACACAGTTACCTTGATTTTAGTTTAGAAGGTAACTTTCTTCTTCTTCTTCTTCTTCTTCTTCTTC
>Ga0131853_10025605_pt1 | contig 10631 bp, 12 predicted proteins | sample TergutLab28metaG_FD_92764 | JGI IMG/M metagenome (GOLD analysis project Ga0131853, IMG submission 92764) | Labiotermes labralis P1 segment gut microbial communities from Petit-Saut dam, French Guiana - Lab288 P1 (version 2) (version 2) | ecosystem: Host-associated > Arthropoda: Insects >... | reverse complement strand
TTACATCCATTGCGATAGTTTCTGTTGCTATTGCTATTGTTACCAGTTTTTTGAGAGATACGGTACCTACGCTTCCCCCGCTTGTTGATGAACCGCCGTTTGTTGGCATAACATTGGATCAAGCGGACGAAATTGCTACAGCTATGCAGATACGCATGTATGTTATAAGGCATGAATTTAGCCCGGATCACGCGGAAGGTATTATAATGGAACAGAGCGTGGCCGGTGGCGGGGAGTTGCGTCAAGGTGGCGCTATAAATGTTGTGGTATCTCGTGGTGATGACCGCTATGAGATACCGGATCTTGCTGGCATAGACTTGAACGAGGCCGACAACGTTGTGCGCCAGTCTGTCTTCTTGCTTGAAGAGGTATTTGAACCAAGCTATGAAATCCCGTTTAATATAGTGATTGATCAGGATCCGCCGGCTGGGACTATGGCGCATTCGGGTGAGAGAATACATGTGCGTGTAAGTTCAGGTCCCAGCCAGAGCTCGGTGGTGGTACCAAATGTAGTGGGGTTTAACGAGGAACGCGCTATCACAGAGATACAGGACGCGCGGCTTGCCATCAATGTTGTATCTCGGGCGGCAAATGATACTGTTCCGCAGGGTAGTGTTATAAGCCAGACTATTGAGGCCGGTGAAGAGGTTAGCGTTAATACCGTTGTGGGTGTGGTGATCTCGAGTGGGCCAGGCGGAGACCCAGAACCGACACCGGCACCTACGCCAACACCTCCGCAGCAAAATTCAATTCCGATGTTGTTACCGGCGGGTGTTGTACCGGCGGATGTTGATGTAATAAATTTGCGCGTTACCAGGATTGTGGGCGGGGTTAGCCAGTTGGAATGGAATGAAAACCAGCACGTTAGCGTATTTCCATTTGCTCTTGCCCGTCAGGGGGTGGGTACCACCGAATTTTTGATAGAGATTCTGCACCCTGTTACGGAGGAACTGTACCATAGCTGGACAGAGCAGATTGATTTCGGCAGTTGATTCCGTTATAACTACAAGAGGGAAGGGGATTCCTATGGGTAACGAGGATAAGATTATATCTCTGTTGGAAAGCATTGTTGCCGAGCAGCGGATAACCAATCAGAGGCTTGAGAGGCTGGAGCAAGGCCAAGCAAAATTGGAACAGCGCATGGATAAGTTGGAACAGCGTATCGATAAGTTGGAACAGCGTATCGATAAGTTGGAACAGCGTGTGATTAAATTGGAGCTTGAGGTATCACGTATCCGCACCCAGCAACAGGAGGATAGCGCTATCCTTAGGGCTTTGAGACATGCTGTTGAAGCTATTGACGCGAGAGGCAGTGCTGATGAGATTTCCGTTGCAAAGCTTGATAGGCTGGAAATTGAGCTAGCCAAGCATGAAGGCAAGTTTGTGGCTCTTAAAGAGGCTGTAAGCTGAAATTATACCGCAAGGGGCTGGTACAAACGCTGGGAAGGATAATTAAGGGCGTTGGCGGGAGCTATGAGGTTTGCGCCGACGGTGTTACATATACATGTTCGGCCAAGGGGATCTTCCGTAACCGCCGCCAATCTCCTATGATTGGCGATAATGTTGAATTTGAAATATTGAGCGAGAGAGACCGAGAAGGTAATGTTTCAAAAATACTCGAGCGTTCAAATACACTTAAGCGCCCTAAGGTTGCAAATATCGACCAGGCGCTAATTGTGTTTTCGATTATTAGGCCTGCTATAAACCTGGATCTGTTGGACAGGTTTTTGGTGCTTTCTGAAAAAGAGGGCGTGGATGCTGTTGTTGTGTTGAACAAGAGCGACATATGTGATGTGAATGAAAGCAAACGATTAAGGGATATGTACGAGGATATAGGGTATAGGGTGATTGTTGTTTCGGCGGTGACGCGGGATGGGGTTGAAGAGCTTGCTGAGCAACTGCGCGGGAAGGTTAGCGTGCTGGCAGGGCCTTCTGGTGTTGGGAAGTCTAGCATTGTTAATTGTGTGTCTCACAGGGATATGGAGACGGGCGAGCTAAGCCGTAAGATAGAGCGCGGCAAACATACTACGCGGCATGCGGAGTTGATTAGAATTGATGATGATACTTTTATTGTAGATTCTCCGGGTTTTACCGCTCTGACTATGGATGAGCTTGTGCAAGGGGAGATTGACCGATATTTTCGGGAATTCAGGCCGTTCTTGGGGGAATGCCGCTTTAACGATTGTAGGCATTTGCACGAGCCGGAGTGCGCTGTGAAGGCGCAAGTAGGCCATTCTATTAGTATTGAGAGATACGAGCGTTATAAGAGCTTGAATGTGTAGAGCATGGAGTTGATGTTGTTGTGATAAAGCTTGCGCCGTCGTTGTTATCGGCGGATTTTGTGCGCCTTGGAGAACATGTTGCTGAGATCGAGGAAGCCGGAGCGCACTATCTGCACTTGGATGTGATGGATGGGAGTTTCGTGCCTAATATATCGTTCGGCTTGCCGATAATAACTGCATTACGCCCGCATTCGAAGCTGGTTTTTGATGCTCATTTGATGATTGAGCGCCCAGAGCGCTATATAGAAGCTTTTGCAGAGGCTGGTGCAGACATAATAAATGTGCATGTGGAGGCCTGTGAAAACCCGTTGCGTGCTGTGCGCATGATCAGAGGGCTGGGCAAGAAAGCCGGGCTGACTGTTAAGCCGGGAACACCGGTTAGTGCGGTGCTGGGTTGCCTTGAAGAGATTGACTTGGTATTGGTTATGTCTGTAGAACCGGGGTTTTCCGGGCAGAGGTTTATGCCGGAATGCCTTTATAAGGCAGAGGAGATTGCGCGGATTATATACACGCGTGGCCTTTCGCTTGAGCTTGAGATGGATGGCGGGCTGCACCTAGGTAATGTGCGGCAAGCGGTTTCGGCTGGGGTTGATGTTGTTGTAGCCGGATCTGCTGTTTTTGGCGCACATAATGTTGGCGGGGCTGTGCGGGAGTTTTTAAACGGGTTTGAAGGTGGTTCGCGTGTAAGCACCCAAATAGGTGATGGAATTTTTGATTCGCTTCCTTAATAGGTTTATTAGTTCAATTACTTACAGAATCAAAAAGCCCGTCATCCCGGACTTGATCCGGGATCCCCTCACCTTCGCCGAGACGTGTAGCCTTTGGGTATATCGGTGCGACTTAGGGGATCCCGGGTCAAGCCCGGGATGACGGTTTTTTCTGATTGAGTTGGCTTCATGTGCTGTTGCGGTAGGTTTTTTTCCAAGTTTCGAAATTCCAGTTGGCTAGGAATTTTTGGGCGGTAGCTATGCCGTTTTCCAGTAGCTGTTTTTTTTCGTCCTTAGTTATGTCGAAGTCGGTAGTGCTGATGTGGCGTTGTTTGCCTTGGGTGGTTATTGCTGTGGGGATTAGTATTGTACGGGCGAAGTCTCCTGAGGATTCTGAGATGTGTCGGTTGTCCCACGCGGCTATTAGGGTGGCTATTATGGCTTTTATGAAGCCGATCAAGTTATTTTCATAGATCCTTTTTCGTGTACTCATGTTTCCACCTACGAAGCGGAAGCCAAATGTAGGAATTGTTGGGTTGCTGGTGCCGTCGTCTAGCACCCATACGGGGTAGTTGCTTAGCAGGCCGCCATCTAGGATGATATGCTCCTTATTGTTGGTTTGCAACCGGTAGGGCTCGAAGTAGAATGGGAGGCTCATGCTCATGCGTACAGCTGTGGAGATTGGGAAATCGTCGGGGTTTATACCGAAGGTGGCTAGGTCTCCCGGCAGCAGCAGCATTTTTCTTTCAGTGATATCTGAGGCAATGGCTTGGAATTTGTAACGATATCGTTCGTCTTGTAGGTTTGTGTGTATATGGCGGAAGTGGGTTTTGCCCTTTTTTTCTAATAAACCGCATAGCCAGTGTTCAAACGCGTCGGTTCTATACATGCCCCACCTGAGTGCTACGTTTAACATTTTTGCCATGCTGCTTTTGCGTACCGGCCATGACGCGTCTAGGAACATTTTGTAGTCTACCCGCATTAGTTCGTCTCGTATTTCCGCGCCGGTATAGCCTACCGAAAGCAGGGCAGCTACTATTGCGCCTACTGATGTACCCACGATATTTTCGAATTGGTAGCCCGCGTCTTCCAGAACCATTATGGCACCCGCAAAGCCGGTGCCTTTTACTCCACCGCCCTGGAAGACGGCATCACATAGTGGCATTGTATGCACCTCCGTGAGATTGTCGTTTAACAATGACTATAAAAAAGAACCTACTTCATCATATGAAATAGGTTCTGGGGATGTAGACAAATATAGTTAGCCTGTTATAAAGAAGTTGCAGGACTCGCTGAGGGCTTTGTCTTCGTCGGGGCCTTCGGTGGTGATGGTGATGGTGTTGCCCTCTAGGAGGCCTAGTGAGATCATGCCCATTATACTTTTGGCGTTTGCTTCTTTGTCGTTAATGCGGATTTTTACTGTGCTTTGGAATTTCCCAGCGGTTTGTACAAATAGGGCGGCTGTCCTTGCTTCCAGGCTTGCGCTTACTTTAATGGTTTTTTGCTTCATGTCCTATCTCCTCTCAACTTTTCAGCTAGGGCGCTAATCTTTCTTAGTCTATGATTTACCGCCGATTTGCTGATTGCCGGCGAAAGCATATCGCCAATTTCTTGCAGGCTTGCGGTTGGATATGCCAGCCTTAGGTTTGCCACATCGGCTAAGTTTTTGGAAAGCAGGCGGGATTGGCCGCTTTCGAGTATATATTTTATATCAGCCTGTTGTGAGACGGCTGCGTCTACCGTTTTTGATATGTTTGCGGTTTCGAAGTTGACTCTGCGGTTTGTGATATTGCGAACATCTTTTAGTATACGTACGTTTTCCAGATTCATTAGAGATTTATGAGCACCCATTATGTTTAGCAGCCAGGCTATACGCTCCGCGTCTTTGACGTATAGAATATGGGATGATTTGCGCTGGGTGGCACGCATATCTATATCGAAGTGAAGGATTGTGCTGTGTAAGAGCGATAGCGCGGATTTATCTTGGTGGGCGAATTCTAGGTGGTAGTGGTTTTCCGGATTGCTTGCGCTGCCGCTCGAGAGGAACGCGCCACGGATATAGGCGCGTTTGCAACACTCTTTCAGGAGCAGAGATTCATCTTGCAGGGCGCTTGCGGCGGCAGTGATAAAGGGTGTGTTGCCTGATACGGAGCAGGAAAACGCGCGGCGGCAGCCTTGGGGCATGGCTACGATTGATGAAACGCTTGGCGCACGGGCGAATGCTGTTTGCGCCAGAGACGCGAAACGTTTTATCAGCGGTTTGTTGTCTGTGGAAACAGATATGTTTGTGTAGCTAAGCTGGCCAGAACTTGTAAGGAATGCGGCTATTTCCGCCAGTAAGCAGTGCTTTGGCGCTGTTGCCGCGTGTATCAGCTCATCCTTGATTTCTGAGGAAAAAGACATGGCGGGCTCCGGATACTAGACTCGGGCTTCTGGTTTATCTTTTTCAATATCCCGGTGATTTATTATAACAGAATTGCCCTTTTGTTGCAATTCATTAAAGATAGAAGCTGCTATTGCTACGCTGCGGTGTTTGCCACCAGTGCAGCCTATGGATATTACCAGGTGGTTCTTGCCTTCTTGCTTGTAGCAGGGGATAAGGAAGGCAAGCATGGAGGATAGTTCGCGCAGAAATGTTTTAGTTTCGGCCCGGGTATGCACGAATTCGTATACGGGTGTGTCGTTGCCGGTTAGCGGGCGCAGGGCGTGGTCGTAGAATGGGTTAGGGATGAAGCGTACATCGAATACGAGGTCGGAATCGGAAGGGATGCCGTACTTGTAGCCGAATGAGATTATGCTGACTATTAGGGAATCGAAGGCTTTGTCTTCCAGGAAGATTTCGCGGATCTTTGTGCGTAATTCCCTAGTCAGTACATTGGAGGTGTCTATTATATAGTCTGAGTGGGTGCGAACATTTTCGAGGCGTTGGCGCTCGCGGTCTATGCCTATTGCTATGTTTTCGTGCATGGCCAGCGGGTGGCTGCGACGGGATTCTTTGAAGCGCTTTATCAGCACTTCGTCGGAGGAATCCAGAAAGAGGATTTTGGCGGTGAAGCCGGCCTTTTCAATTTCGCGGTAGCCTTCGAAAAAGCCTTCGAACAGGCGGCCGCCACGGATGTCTACACCAATTGCTAACCTTGCTAGCTGCTCGTCGCCTTCGGCGTTGTTGTTGGCGTAGATTTCTGCGGCCAGGCGGGCTATCATTGATGGGGGGATATTGTCTGCGCAGTAGAAGCCTATGTCTTCAAGAAATTTCAGAACGGTGCTTTTTCCTGCGCCCGACATGCCTGTTACTATTACTAGGTTCATGGCTTCCTCCGTTGGTTGTGAAGGCTATATAATCCTTACCTCGGGTTCGAGTTCGATATGGAAGAGTTTGTATACTTCATTTTGTACATATTCAATTAAGTTGGTTACGTCTTTCGCGGTTGCGTTGCCGGTGTTTATTATGAAGCCGGCGTGTTTATGGGAAACTTGAGCGCCGCCTATTATGTGGCCTTTTAAGCCCGCGTCTTCTATTAGCTTGCCGGCGAATTGGCCGGGTGGGCGTTTGAAGGTGCTGCCTGCGCTGGGGTATTCCAGCGGCTGCTTTTCGCGGCGTTGTTTGGCCAGATTGTGCATTTCGGCGGTTATTTGAGTGGGGTCTCCTTGGTGTAGGGTTAAAGTGGCCTCTAGGACGGTGTTGCCGCTTGTTTGCAAGTGGCTTGTGCGGTAGGAGAAGCCTAGCTGGCTGTTGGTATGTGTAGTGACTTTGCCTTGTTGCAAAAGTTTTGCGCTTTGCACTACCCCAGACATTTCTGAGCCATATGCGCCAGCGTTCATGTAAATTGCGCCGCCTAGCGTGCCTGGTATGCCTGCTGCAAATTCTAGGCCGGTTAGGTTGTGCTGGAGTGCGAAGGCTGCTAGGGATGCTAGGCTTGCGCCTGGCTGTGCGGTTATTGTTTCGCCTGAGTGGTTTATTTGGGCGAAATCTTTAGATAGTTTTATTATTATCGCGTGTAGGCCGTTGTCGTTTACCAGTAGGTTCGAGCCGCCGCCTATTATGAATGCAGGTGCGCTGATGTGGTTTGCGATATCCAATGCTAGAGCGATATCTTCAGTGCTGTGGGGCAAAAGCATGATTGTGGCTGGGCCGCCTATGCGAAATGTTGTATGGCTGCTCATGCGTTCGTTCAGTAGCAGCTTGCTTGGGTGGAAATTTTTTGAAAATTCAGATATGTTGAACACCGGCATTCTCCTGGTTGTTTTGATCATATTATGCGGGATTTGGCTATGAAGTGCCTGAGGGCTCTTAGAGCCTATCCAACAATAAGCGGCTTCGCACTTTTTCGGCTTTTTGCCGCATTGCGTCGTCACTTCCTCCTAGCGAACCACTGCGGGTTCGCGTTGTCGTCAGTTCCTAGCACTGCGACAAAAATCTCGAAAAATTGCTTCGCCGTTATTGTTGGATAGGCTCTTAAAGGCCGGGAGTATCAAAGTCAGGTTCTGGCTGTGGCGTGCTGTTGCCGTTAATATTTTCCATTACACGCTGTGTTAGTACGTGGGCAGAGTTATAGCCCATTTTTTTCTGGCGATGGTTGATCGCGGCGGATTCGCATATTATTGCTAGGTTGCGCCCTGGGCGTATTGGTATGCGGCAGCACACTACTTTGTTACCTAGGATTTCCATGTATTCTTCGGTTGCGCCCAGCCTGTCGTATTCTTTGTTTTTGTCCCAGAACTCCAGCTGTATTACTAGGTCTATAGTTTGGGTGTCTTTTACAGATTCCACGCCGAACATTTGCTTTACATCTATTATGCCTATGCCGCGCAGTTCTATAAAGTAGCGTATTATGTCTGGGCAGGAGCCTACCAGCGTTTGGTTGGAGACTTTTTTGATCTCTACAGAATCGTCTGCTACCAGGCGATGACCACGGTGAATCAGTTCCAGCGCTGTTTCACTTTTGCCTACGCCGCTTTCGCCCAGCAGTAGTATACCTTCGCCGAAGACATCTAGCAGCACACCGTGTTGCGTTGTGCGCGGAGCCAGCTTTACGCGTAACCAGCGTACGAGTTCGCCCATTAGTTCACTGGTGGAGTTTCTGTATTGCAATACAGGGATATTGTGTGCTTCAGCGGCCTCTAAGAGCTCTGGGAAGGGGTTTAGCTTGCGGCTTAGTATTATGGCCGGGAAGCTATAGGAGCACAGCTTTTCAAATGTTTCGCGGCGCTGGTTGCTGGGCATCTTGCATATGTAGGTGTATTCTACCATGCCGATGATTTGCAGGCGTTCGGGCTTGAAATAGTCGTAATAGCCTGTTAGCTGGAGTGCGGGGCGGTTGACTTCCGCAATGGTTACGAGCTTGGATGCTATATCCGCGTGTTGGGTGATAATGCGTAGTTCAAATTTATCAATAAGTTCCTGAAGTTTTATGGAATACATAGACCCTCCGTGGGATGCCATTATATATATGGCGTGCTTGACTGAGATGTAACCATGTTATCATAGATATGAGCCGCTCGACAAGAAGAATGTATGAAACGTAGAAAATGGATGCACACTATATAGAGTAGGAACTCTATACGCTTTGGCTAAAAAAGGAGTGTGCGTCGATATGAATTTCACAAAACTAAATATGAAGCTGATTGAAGATAACGGATTTTGTGACGTTTTAATCAGGGTAGACGAAGCTTTTTCGAGTGAATTTGGCGAAGAATTTATGGAAAAAATAATAGGCCCGTATAGCAGGCACGCTGAGGGGCTGCGGGAGCAGGTACAAAAAAGGTTTCCGGATAGAAATTTGCGGCGGGCTCGGGTTGTGCTGTATGGGATGACCTTGGCTACTGTGCCACTTATTTCCAAGGAGGAGGAGCGTGCGCAGAACACGCGGCATTTTGGGCTTATTAGCGAATATGCGCCAATTTCCGAGGAGGAGAATGACGGCAGGCTCTTACAAGATTATATTGTGAAGGATGGAGACACGTTGTGGATTATTGCCGCGAAGTTTAATACCAGCGGCGAGGTGATTGCAAAGATAAATGGATTGGAGGGGTCTTTAGAAGTGGGGCGCAGGATTTCTGTACCGATGAATGTGGCATTGGTGAACTTGGATTAAAATGGGAGTTTGTGCATATATATTTATCGGGGTGATATATGTGCTGAACTACCTATGGTCCGGTATGATTATTGTTGGCATTGTTGTAGCGGCATTTACCGGGAAGATTCCGGAGGTGACTAATGCCGCGCTGGAATCTGCCAGGGCGGCAGTGATGCTCTGCATCACTATGCTGGGGATAATATCTATGTGGACAGGTTTGATGGCTATCGCGGAGAAATCTGGGTTGGTGGCCAGCCTTTCGGCTAGAATGATGCCGCTACTTAGCTATTTGTTTCCGGAACTGCCAAGAGGGTCTAAGGCTATGGAGCATATTTCTACTAACTTTATGGCCAATATATTGGGGCTGGGTTGGGCAGCTACGCCGGCCGGGATAAAGGCTATGCAGGAAATGCAGAAGTATTGCCGGGATAAGCAGCGGGCCAGCAATTCTATGTGTATGTTTATGATTATCAATATGTCTTCGTTGCAGCTTGTTACGGTTAATGTTATTGCGTTCCGGGCGCAGTATGGTTCAGTTAACCCTTCAGAGATAATTGCGCCAGCAATCTTGGTGACGATATCTACCACAATTGTTGCTATTGTGTTTGCCAAGCTTTGCGAAAGGCGGGCTGGTGAGCGATGAGAGTGCTTTTATACATATCGGATTTTATTATTCCGGCAATGTTTCTTTCGATAATACTGTATGGCTTTGCGATGCGGGTAAAGGTGTTTGACCATTTTGTGGAGGGCGCGCGGGACGGGTTCACAACTGTGTTGAACATTATGCCTACGATTATTGGCTTGATGGTTGCCGTTGGGATTATGCGAGCTTCCGGCGCGTTGGATATATTGGTGTGGTTGATAGAGCCCTTTGCGCGAAGGGTAGACTTCCCGGAGGAGAGTTTGCCGCTGGTGTTGATGCGGCTGGTATCGTCTTCCGCTGCCACGGGGCTTTTGTTGGATATATTTGATAACTATGGGCCGGATTCGTTTATTGGGCGGTTTGTATCTATTATGATGTCTACTACAGAGACGGTGTTTTATACTATGAGCGTGTACTTTATGGCCGTGAAAGTAACTAATACACGGTATACACTGGCGGGAGCCTTGGTGGCTAATTTTATTGGGGTGGCGGCTTCGCTGGTTATTACGCGGCATTTGTACTAACATAAAAAAACTATGGTTGTAATAGCCTCTATCGAAGCAAAAAAGCTCGTCATCCCGGACTTGATCCGGGATCCCCTAACCTTCGCCAAGATGATTCGGCTTGCGATACATATCGGTTAGATCTAGGGGGATCCAGGGGCAAGCCCGGAATGACGAGCTTTTTGCATTATTATTCGAATTTAGAACAAGCCGGTGATCTTACCCGTGGAGTCGATATCGATTTTTTCCGACGAAGGCACCTTTGGCAGGCCCGGCATTGTCATTATGTCGCCGGCAAGAGCCACAATAAAGCCCGCGCCCGCCGATACCTTTAGGTTGCGTATGCCTATGCGGAAGCCCGTAGGCGCACCTGTGAGGTTTTGGTTATCGGAGAAACTGTACTGGGTTTTAGCCATACA
>Ga0131853_10025604_pt1 | contig 10632 bp, 6 predicted proteins | sample TergutLab28metaG_FD_92764 | JGI IMG/M metagenome (GOLD analysis project Ga0131853, IMG submission 92764) | Labiotermes labralis P1 segment gut microbial communities from Petit-Saut dam, French Guiana - Lab288 P1 (version 2) (version 2) | ecosystem: Host-associated > Arthropoda: Insects >... | reverse complement strand
GCTGACCACGTGACACCCCTCTATCCGCAAAAGTTGGCACTAACTTCGCCGACCGGCGGCGGCCGCTCTGTCGGTATAGTTCGCGTGCGGACTAAGGCCACGGAGTTTAGTTTAGTTTAATATTGAAGACAACAAGCCAGGACATTTGTTCACGCCCTTCGCTGTCTTCCTGAAAGAGTGGGTGTAAATAACAAACCGCTAAATCAAACATCATGTTCCCCTAAAACTTGCGTTGCATGACATCTTCACGCTTCAATTCTCGTAAACGCTTTTCTATGCTATTATGAGAAGCAATTAAACATTCTAGCATTTATGTACATATTGCATTTATTCAAATATTTATTTATCCTTTCTTCCGGGTCTATTTTTTCCCAGTGTAACTGTCCCTACAGAATGAAGCCGTATATCACACAAAACTTTACATACGTGCTAGCATCCTTCGACGTTCCGCACTTTATCTCACCTAGAATTGCGCCAAAATTAACCTTGTTTCTGAATAAAAATTCACCTTCCATGATCTTATTCTTACTTTCTTACTCCATGCAGCAGTCCTTCTTGAGAAGCTAACCGGAATTCAGCTAGTCAAGAAATTCCCCGCATTTTATGGAACTAGAAGGTTCATTACCGCATTCTCAAGTGCCCGCCACCTTTCCGTGTCTTGAGCCAGATCGATCCAATCCGTACCCCCATATTTTACTTCCCGAAGATCCATCTTAACATTATCCTTCCATCCACGCCTGTATCTTCCGAGTGGTTTCCTTCCGTCAGGTTTCCCCACCAAAACCCTGTATACCCTCCCCTCTCCCCCATACTTGCTACATGCCCCGCCTATCTCATTTTTCTCGATTTGATCACACAAGCAAAATTGGGTGAGCAGTACAGATCATAAAGTTCCTCATTATGTAGTTTTATGTTCATACCCTGTCACACCAAAATAAGAAGACTATTAGCCGTAGAGTCTGATATTTGGTTGGCTATTGATTTTCAAAATTTGACGGTCACTAATCGCTCCAGTATAAACGTATATACCGCAAGGAAGGAACTGCGGACAGACGTAGTGTCACCGTAGGCAACACTGTAAATCACATCGCATTCCATTGCGGTAAAATACACAAGTATTTCACAGCACGTTTTTTAATAACACTGCCTCTTACGATGTTCAAATTTATAACGTTCAAATTTACATTTGTTCCTATCTGTCCCTCGGAAATGTAAAGGAATGTAGGTTGTTATTCTAACAATTTGCATCTTCTGACACGTTAATTCCTCTTGCTTTCCTTTTACCTTATTATGGGTTGAAGCAAATTTACAATTCCTGTTTGTATCCTTCTGAAACCTTAACGTTTAATATGTAAAGATCACTCATTCTTACAGGACAGTAGATAAATATTAACTACGTGAATTTAAATGTACACGAAGAAGTAATACGTATAGTCAAGAAACTGAGAAATATCGAACATACAAAAAAAAAAAAGAAGAAGAAGAAAGGCAAACTGGATTGGTCACATTTTGCATAGGAACTGCTGTTTGAAACACGTTATTGAAGGAAAAATAGAGAGGAGGATAGAGGTGATGGAAGGACGAGGAAGAAGACGTAAACAACTAGATGACGTTAAGGAAAAGAAAGCGTATTGAACATCGGAAGAGGAAGCACTGGATCGCACTTTCGGGAGGAGCTCGACTTGGAAGAGGCCTGTCGCAGTGCAAATTACAAAATGAATGAATGAATTTACTAATACGGTAAGGTTTTAACGTTTCTTGAACATGCACTGATGATTTCTTTTGAGAAATAACCAACAAGTGCTTGTATTGATATGTACACCGGCACACATAAAAACGCCACCTCTGCTTGAATGGTGTTATCTTACACAGGATATGGACACGCAATTCAACACAATTTTATCAATACTTTATATTCTATCACCGACTATAAACCTTTTACCTAAAACGTGCCACGTAATATTCGTAAACTCTTTTAACGTTCTCTGTAATATTCCTTCCAAGAATCCCTCCCTGAAGATGGCCACAATAAGTGGCCGAAACATGTAGGAGGCTACGCTCATTATAATATAACAAACCAGCATAAAACTGTAGGCACTTGTTGGTTATTTCTCATGAAAGATATTCACGGAATCATGACTTGCTAAACGACGGAACGGTTCTTTTCAAGATTGACATTTTTAGAAAGCTTACGCTTCGGCATTGTTGGTAATCACCTTTGTTTTCATTAATTCCCTCTAAAAAAATGTTCTTGACAAAAAAAGATGAAGTTAAAATTTGATAGTGCTGCCTCAAGCGGAGGCCAGAGGAAGCTTAAGTATTTCACGTACTTCCCTTGGCCTCCACTTGAGGCAATACTGTAGATTTCAACTTTATAGTTATCCTTAAACGCAGTAGGAAGGTTTTGTTTCTTATTGCTGCTGACCCACTGATCTGAGAAAGAAATTACCCAACATCAATCATTAATCAGTAAGTAAATATTTAATTATATTTTTATTCAGATTATGTAATCTTATTCACAATAATCACCAACACATGCACACTCTTTCATTTGACACTATAAAACTTTAATTTGTTAAAATAGTTAAAATCTCCGACATGCTTCGGTTTACATTTAAACCATCTTCAGGGAGCTATTAGTTCATGCTAAAATTACTTATCTCTTGTTGGTATGATGGTGTTGTAGTAGCATGTCGTTACATGTGTGCGATGGGTTTAGATGTTGTGTTAGTCCTCCTCCTGCTGTACTGTACAGCAGGAGGAGGACTGTGTGCATGTGTTGGTGATTATTGTGAATATTGACAATATGCGCGGTGAAAAACTGAAAATATGTAATCTTAGTTTATTAAATATTTTACTGTCTCTGAGTTTGAATTATTTGCACCGGTGCTACTAGTGTGTACAGTTTCTATCAGGAGCAAGACCTTCACGTGAAAGCAAATAACAGGTATTACCAGGAGATTGCTTTCGTTGTTACAAATTGCCGCACATCCGGTGTGCAGACAAAACCAACTGCCGGTGGCTCCAGACAGCGCGATATTAAAGACTGTTCCAATCCGAGCAGGCGATTGTATTAGTGCAGTTTAAGGCTCGTTCAGCCGAAAACTAAGTTTTGTTTTAATTACACAATTCTTTTTAGTATTCCTCCAGCAGAAAGGAAAAACAGTGCACGTGATACCGAGGAGCGTAACCACATTCAAAGAACCATGGATACTCTAACGTTCATATAGATACAGGAATTATCCGCTACTGTATGTACTGTATTCTTTGAACGTCATCTAAATATAGACCTCTTAGCAACGGCTGTAGTGAGGTACACAGTAGGTTCGTTTATTGGTGAAACTGTACAGTCGTATTCTAGAAGATTTCAGTTCGAATCTTTACCTGGTCGTCGGTTATCTTCACCGAGGTTATGCGTCGTTTTCCCCAGCACCCTCAGCCAAAATACGGGACACCGGTCGCCATTCGGCCAATACCGATGTCCTTCAAATCATTATATCGTTAATATACTATGAATCTCAGTATGGAGAGGTTCATAAAATGAGCCAAGAAATGATACTCCATAAACAACAGACAAATCTTTCACTTGTAAGACTGAAGAAGATTGCACATTCACGGTCAGAACACAAATTTACGAAGGCTTTATTGATTACAATAAATATTTGCCTTGCAATTACGTAGTTTTCTCTTCAGTTTTTGATTTTGGTAGACGTTTGACCAACTGGCATTTATAATTTTAGACCAAATTTTCCCCTTTTATTTTAAAACACATTTGGAAATGAAGTAGGTTGCAAAATCACAGTCTGAACACAACTAAACACAAAGTTGTGTTCAGACTGTGATATTGCAGTCGTCTTTATTTTCAAATGTGCTTTAAAACACAAATGGTAAGGCGTCTAATCATTAAAAATAAAGATAAAAACAAAAATAAATAAAAAATCAAACATAAATATAAAAATAATACAAAACTTTGTACAGTAACAAACAGACAAACCGCAATACAGTAACGACTTTGGCGCTAATTTCGGCCACTAGTAAGCAGCAACACATGAATAGAATAACAAGTATTCTTTAGAGTATGTTTTGTGTTTTTAGCCAGCTCTTTCTAAGAGTTCAACATTCTTAAAGCCTTTTCAGTCCGATACGTTTGATGAAATGAAGAATAAAATCATGTCCAACGATGGGACTGTGTTTGTCTCTGCCTTCTCATTTTGCATATGCTTCTTATGTAAAATATGAGTCTGGCGAAACAAAGGAAGAAATTGTTTGGTATCTACAAAATATATTAATGTTAGCGTATGAAGTACATTATTTTGTATGCTCAATAACCTTGCTCAATAACGCGCCAGCGTTCTCATTCTCTCTGCACATCATGTCCGTCTCAACGAATGCTACATCTTATACACGCTAATCTCAACAAGCAGTTTGTCGTCGCTTTGTGTACTTTGCTGACGTCTGTGATTGAAATTCTTGCCATAATCTGCGTCATTCTTTACTAGCTATGAGATATATTAAGCACATACGATCTCTCTGAACATCCAGCCCATCCCCGTTCTCATCCACCGTCTTAGTGACAAATTTTTCGCCCATTGCCCCTTACACCCCAACCCCCCAGTCCAACAAATAAGGAATTATACTCCAGCCGACCTGACTAACTTGTACAAAAAATATAAGCATAAACATACGAAGCATAGACGGACGGCTTTAATTAGCTTACCGGACGGGCCAGTATATTTTTTTTCGTTTTGTTCAAAATGTTTCACTGCCGTTATTTGCACCTATATTTATATACATATTGTTCAGTTCCACTTGTACCATAGTGGAAATATTTATTCAGATTGATTACAGGAACAGTTTCGTAATTTATCCTTGTACACACTGTATATGGGGACCGCGGTAGCACTATGGTTAAGGCGCTGTGCTACAAATCGGAAGTTGCTGGTTCGATTCCAGACGGTGTCATTGGAATTTTTCATTGACATAATTTACTATGGCACTGGGGTCTGCCCAGCCTCTAACAGAAATGAGTACCAGGAGTATTTCCTGGGAGTAAAAAGCGGCCGGTGCGTAAGGCTGACAACCTTACCACCATCCTGTGCCGTTGTCACGTAATCTGGGAACCTTAACTTTCTGGAATCCTCTGGGCACCTCGGGCCTTAATAGGACTGATTTACCTTTCTTTACACACTGTATGTGCTCTCTGTGCAATATATCTCAATAAAAACACAAGATAAATAATACTTTTTCAGAAACAACACAATACTATTTATCAATTAGTTGTGATTATTTCAAAGTCCTCTGTGGAATTTCGGAAAATATATAGACAGTACAGCACTAAAATATTTTCCTTACAGTGGCAACAGCTTTACAATCGATCACGCCTTTCCTTGTTGCTTTCCTCTTGTATCCTTGCAAAGTTTTCCGCTTCTCTGCGTCCTCAGTCACTCGCACTCAGTAACCTTGACAACCACGGTAGATATTCGAATTTTTCGCCTTCTCCATCTCATGCCTCACCAGAAAACACCCACTAAACCATCACTTGATAAAACATCATAAAATTCACTCGTTACTACGAGGCCTTCAAAATCGGAACGTCTCTTTATTCTTAGAGCTAATTTTATCTACTTGCTGTGCTGCCATCTGATCCTGCTATGTTGTAATACATGTCTTCTGCTCAACTCTTTCTTCTTCCTCCGCGCTTTTCTTACACAGGACGGCAACAGTAGTAACAGTTGTACAATGTTGTATCTCCCACACACACACACACTGAGGGTGAGACGTCGCGAAATGTAGGCCTGTGTGAAGATTACAGTCGACTGCTGCGAGCAAAGAGATGGGTTTGCAGTTTCTGATATTCTCTTCAGTAAATGAGATGTCAGATTCTTGATTTCAAATTTTCGCCTTGTTCCGAATGTCGTATTCTTTCTTTTGGGTGATTTTCCGTCATGTGAAGAGGAAGAATTCTTTTCGCTTGCACCGCATATGAAGGTGGTATAGACAGAGTGTTCCGAAACGTCGGCACAAAATTCAGATCCCGGGGAACCACCCGAAGGAAAGAATACAAGAAAATATTAGATATTACCGTCGTTTATTATTGGCATTTTACTAAATATTTTGGGGATACCGATTATTACCCTAATTATCTATCCGTCTGTCTTTTGCGCATAGAATAATGCGATTCCAACCAGACACATTTTAATGAAATTTTATATCTTGGAGTTTTATTACAATGTGTCGATACATCGATGTTGGTTAAAGCCGGATTGAACTACAAGACGCGTTGCACGAAGACTTTTGTCCATTCATTTTAGTACTTTAGCATGACGCTTCTTTACAGTTGGAAGAGGTTTTGTTCTCTGTGAGGTACGGACTGAGCCAGAGGAAGACGTCGAAGGCGTTAACACAAAAATCGAGCGTCATCGATGTCTCGTTGCTTCGATATATCGAACAGAAGCTATTGTTAAGTATGGAGAAATTTTATAATGTGCTGTATAGATCACGGAAAGACACATTTAGAAGGTTTTATCTTTGGTTTTGTCGTTGTCTTCGCGAATTAAAATTCTAGGAAAAATAATGGGAAAGTGCCAGAAGGGTTAGGGTCTGCCCGCAATTCCTGAATTTAAATAAATTTGCTAAGCAATCGCTGTATATTTAGGCCCGTGAAGTATTATCATTAATTCATTGTGGGAATTGCACGAAATGGTCCCTAAAACGGAAAACACTTCAGTTTATGACTGCCGACACTGTTTATCGCCTGAAATGTTTCAGCTAGGAATTTTTAGCGTATTACATATTCATTTAATAGATCAGCAATAAAGCTGCCTTTTCCGGAACTTAACCAGTCATTAACCAGATTTCTCGCAAACAACGATCACCACAAGGAAACACACGCCCCAGTGAGATACACCTGTGATAAAAAGCCAAAACTCGCCCCCAACAAATGGTATTTAATATCAAAATTCTGAAATTACAAGCAATGTCCATTTTAGGTGCTTTCGCAAAACTGGGGAAAGCGACTATTAGCTTCGTCATGTCTCACCGTCTCTCTATCCGTCCGTCCGCCTGTCCGCATGGAACAACTCGGCTCCCACTGGAAGGATTTTCATTAATTCTGATAATTTTTTTTAAATCTGTCGAGAAAATTGAAGCTTCATTAACCCTTTTAACACCGAATTAAATCCCATCTGCCACTTGCTAGCATTATTAGGAATATATATTCTCCACGTTAGCAGGATAAGGGTTAAAGTCTGACAAGAATAACGGGTACTTCACATGCAGACCAATACACACTTTTCATCATATCTCGCTTAGTTCTTCTTAAAATAAAAAATGTTTCAGACAAAAGTTGTAGAGAAAATCAAAACACACATTTTATTTTCAATAACTTTTTATTTTCGAAAAAAAAGTACCGTTTATGAGATAATGTGCAAAAATATTGTAGAACCGAGCAGGCCACAGATGACAGTACGGCGCATGTGCATTGCATGCTGGGTACCTAAGGCTACAAACACACACTCAGAACATGTAATACTTATCGCTTTTCTACAGCAACAGTTGTTGCCCAAAAGCGCCCCAATGTTACGTTATACGTACATTGCCTGTCTGGGTATTTCTTAAGGAATATATTCGGTCATTCCCTAACCATTATTGAGAGTGCTCGATTGGGTATTTTCGTAGCTTTCGGCAATTCATTATGTGGCCAGAGTGATGTATAAACCTGTCTATAAACTTGTCTCTGGGTAATGCACGATCATGTTTCTCCCCATTTAGTATCGGCTCTGGAACAGTGCGGAAACACATATGGAAATTTGGGTAGATCAAGGAGCAGTTTGTGGCCTGCTTACCCCATCTGCTTTTCTATTTACAGGACCATTTTAAATTTATTTAAATTTTATTGTAAAAGTACAAAGAAGAGTATAAGACAGGTTTAAGTTAATCTGATGTTTATTGTACCGTGCATCATTGTGATAACTGAAGAATAATAAAACCATCTAGATGCCACTTATTATTTTATTGTACTTCTTATAGGCTTAACATGTTTCGGGCATAGTAATGCCCGAAATATGTTGAGCCTATAAGAAGTACAATAAAATAATAAGTGACACCTAGTTGGTTTTTTATTCTTCAGATTTAAGTTAATTTGTAATCGGCCTGGGATTAAGACCGTATGGCAAATTTTGTTGAAATAAGTAGCGCCCTGTGGGAACACAGATACTAGGTTTCGAGATACTAGGTTTTGAGCATTTCTTAAATTAGTTTATAAAAATACTTGTCTGTCACGGATATTGGCTTAACATTTTGTCCTTCTCATTTCAAAATAAAATGGACCTTACTTTAAAGACGAAGCTTCCAATGACTCATGTTTGTTATAGAGATTTTTAGGCACTTTAAAAAATTTAGAAAAGCGACTATTGGCTTTGTAGTGTCTGTCCCTCTTTGCGCATGGAACATCTCGGCTCCCAATGGAAGGACTTTTATGAAAATTTGTATTTCACTACTTTTCGAAAATCAGTAGAGAAAATTCAAGTTCCATCAGTATCGGACAAGAACGACGGGTACTTAACATGTAGACCGATATACACGTATGAGCATATCTCACTCAGTTCTACTTAAAATAAGAAATTGTTCAGGCAAATTTGTAGAGCCAATTAAAACACATTTACTGTTGATAACCAACAAAATAAAACTATTTTTATTTATTTACTTTAGTCAGCTGTACATGTTTCGGGCGATGTTTTCGCCCATCATCAGGAGCATATCACTGTAACTACAGCTTCTGGTAATGTCCACCGATGTTGCTGCGTGTTGCGTTTTGGGTTCCACCCACTACGAAACACCAGCCAGCAGCAACATTGGTGGACATTACCAGACGCTGTAGTTACAGTGATATGCTCCTGATGATGGGCGAAAACATCGCCCGAAACATGTAGAGCTGATAAAAGTAAATAAATCAAAATAGCTGCATCTTGTTCGTTATCGATTTTAATTGTACTAGCGATGCACGGAAACACGAACGTTAAATCAAAACACATGTTTCAAGTTCAATAAAGTTTTCTTGAATATTGTACTGTTTATAAGATATTGTGGAAAAAATACTGTAGATCCGGACAGGCCACAGACGATAGTATAATTTACCGTATGCGCTTTACATACTGGATAACTAAAGCTACATACATACACTCAGAATATATAATACTTATCGCCTTTCCACTTCAACAACGGTTGCACGAACGCGCCTCATTGTTGCGTCATACGTACATTGCCTATCTCTTACGTCACTTCTCTACCTAAAGCTCGTCCCAGAATGCTGTTCGTGTACTTCAGAAACACGGTGTACATTTCCACAATGTGTCCTGAAGTATTAACGTTTCCAGTGCTCGCATATTTCTTATGGAATATCAAGCAGATCTTAGGATTAATAAACATGTATATGCTTGTGTTCTGACACACACATACCGGTATATAGAGCATACAGCATGTGGTATGTAAGGTGGCAGACGTAGAACTGAAGCTGCTCTCCTGTTGAGCCCTCTAGTCTATCTTCGTGACGTGCGAGACTAGAAAAATGCTGTAAGAGAGCAGGCAGCTCTCAGGGTGCATAAATCATGAAGCAGTGAGGAACGCTATTATTTATACGACAGTTCGTGGCAGCTGCACACGTCTCAAGTCTGTTCTTCCGTGCTGTATGTAAGGTGCATGGCATGAGGGTGAAAGCAGAGAATAAGGAAGAATGAAAGCAATAAAGGAAGTAAGAAACAAGTAGGTCTAGATGAATAAAGAAAGTGGAAAGAAATAAATGTCATGGTGCAATGATTAATATTTCAGAACGCAGTGCTAAATGAGGAATCGTACAAAACTTTCTTGAATATTCACAAGTGCCGTATAATTTTGCGGTACTCTGTAAATGTTTTATGTGATTTTCGTCAAAAGCAGCGATCATTTCCCTATACACGGTCTTAATTGTCTCGGTTCATAATGTGTCTTATAGAATACAGAAACTGAAATTTCACAGACTTCTTGATTAACGCAAGATTTGGAAGCTTGAAACTGAGAACGTTGAAAAAGCGTGTGGTTAAAACAGACTAAGCCAATAGCTGTTGACTGTATTCAGATGATTGTATCTGTCTGACACGGAGACACTTCGAAAGTGACAGGAACTACACCGAAATGAGATACAAGGATGTGGAGTAGATTCAGAGGGAGGAAGGGTGTAGAATATGCCTCTTTGTTAGTAATAACATGGATTTAGTGCGATCGCAAATAAAAATCACACACTTGTCTTATTTCAGGTAAGTACAGATTTGTTTTAACCCTTTGAAGCCTAATGTCAACTATCGTGGTCGTACCGCACCGCTAACCTCTGAAGTTGTATTTTATATATTTATTCAACAAATATAGGTACTGAATATTTTTAACATAGTATATATTCTCCGTTTTTTTCTCTTCAAAATGCAGTTTGTTTCATAATTCTAACGTATTTGGTTCCTGTATTATTCACACTTTATATACAAACAAACAAACTAAACTCCGTGGCCTTAGTCCGCACGCGAACTATACCGACAGAGCGGCCGCCGCCGGTCGGCGAAGTTAGTGCCAACTTTTGCGGATAGAGGGGTGTCACGTGGTCAGCGC
>Ga0131853_10025601_pt1 | contig 10633 bp, 8 predicted proteins | sample TergutLab28metaG_FD_92764 | JGI IMG/M metagenome (GOLD analysis project Ga0131853, IMG submission 92764) | Labiotermes labralis P1 segment gut microbial communities from Petit-Saut dam, French Guiana - Lab288 P1 (version 2) (version 2) | ecosystem: Host-associated > Arthropoda: Insects >... | reverse complement strand
TCGCCGCGCTCTATTAAAAGCTCAAGCCCTTGCAGCGCCAGCACTTCTATATCCTTGGTCTTGTATATCTTGACCAGATTTTCGCACACAATGACATGCCGCTCAAAATCATACTCCATCTAAACCGTCATCCCATCTTCTAATTCATACACTTTATCCGCCACTTCCATCAATCCCGGATCATGGGTGGTCATTACAATCGTTGCACCCTCTTGCTCTATCAGATCCTTAAAGATTTTAACCACCTGCAGCCCTGTATTCGTATCCAGCTCAGCCGTAGGTTCATCCGCAAAAATAACCTTCGGCTTATGGGCTATTGCCCTGGCTATGGCCACCCGCTGCTGTTCGCCGCCGGAAAGCTCCTGGGGCAGATGATTCATACGGCTTCCTAATCCTACCATATTCAAGCAATCCTCGACTCTTTTACGGCGTTCATTTTTGGGAAATCCACTGATACGCAGTATAAACTCTACATTTTCATAAGCCGTCATCATAGACACTAAGGCCACGGACTGGAACACAAAGCCCATATCCTTGCGGCGTATCATGTCGCGCCCTCGCTCACTTAACCGGCTTATAGGCTGATCCATAAAAAAGACTTCACCCTCCGTAGGTATATCCAAAGCACCAAGAATATTCATAAGGGTTGTTTTACCGGAACCGGACCGGCCTTTTAATATAGTAAGCCGTCCCTCCGTCACCGTCAAATCTATGCCTTTTAAAGCCCAAAACAACTCACCGGCTGTGGGAAAGCCTCGTTTTATATTTTCTGCCTTTAAAATCGTCATGTTTAATCTTCCCCCAGCTTTAGTGCCTGCGCGATCTTTATCCGTGAAATTAATATGCCTAAAATAACCAAACACAGGGCAATCATCGTACCGATAATCCCATACAGGTTAATGTAATCCTGCCGGTAGGTCACAACAAGCAGCGGAATCACCTGATCTGCAGCGGTATAGGAAATTTGTATCAGCGGTACAAATAATCTGGATGCTATCTCCCCTACCCCTGCGCCTATCAGCACTGCCATTAAAGTGATAAACAATTGCTCGTTAATCAACAGCCCGATAACATCACGCATAGACAAGCCCATAGCCCTAAATATGCCAAACTGCAGTACCCTCGCTTTAATCGACAATATCCAATATATCAAAAATCCGGTAAAACAGATCAATAGAGTGACAATAAAATTGACCGTCAATACTCCATTTGTTCCCTGTAAAATAGGATCATTACGACTTTCTACCACTCTCGCGTTGGCATCGTGAAAAAACACCAAATTGAGTTCCCGTTCCTGTACAAAATTGTAGAAAAAGTGGTTAGACGGAGTATTTGTCCTCATCCAGATTTCGTAAGGCATAACTCCCCACATGGTCTGTAAATATCCCAGATTAGCCACGACCAAAAACACTTCATTTTGAACCGTTTCTCCCGTACGTTCCCTCACCCATTCTACAGGAGAATATCCCGGCCAATGTTCCACAAATCCGTATACCACCCCACGGGCAGAGTTTCCGGCACCATCCCTATAAGTGATTCCATCGCCGATGGAAAAGCCCAGCCGTGTCCTAAAATTATCCGAAAGCAGCACGCCATCCGCCCGTTGCGCGATAGTATTTAAAAAGTGATTCATATGAATCGGTAAAAGATCTTCTCTGTACCAGACCGTCCGGCCAAATTCTTGGGTATCAATCCCCATCAGCCGCACATTGCTGACATTCGCTCCCTGGCGCATCACCGTTACATTTCTGCGCAAAACACGAGCCAAGGCATCGACTTCCTCAAAGCCGGTAAAACGCTCAAAGTCCGGCTCCTGATACACGATCTGCATTTGCATACCCGGTCCCCCAATCCCACCGGGTCCCATCAAATCGCCGCCTGCTGTCAGGCGATTATCGTGCCACCGTTCCCTAAATGTTAGATCCGCACCGGCTTGGTACATGATCATATGGTCATTGTTTAGATTGATGGTTCTGGCCGATTGTGCGCTAAAAATCCCCACCGCCATGGTAAACACTAAAAAGATCATGATAAACTGCTCTTCACCGGAAGATCGCATAACCTTTAGCATAGAAGCATATGTAGCCGGAGACCAGTGACTGCGTCCCAGCGTAAAAATCAGTTTTACAACATAAGGGAACAGTCGCAGGCATATCAGTCCCAAGCCAATAATAAATAAAGACGCGCTTAAAAACAGCAGCGGATCCACCGACTGTATCTCTACCATGGCAAGGGCCATAAGCTCCCGTTGGTTATGGAAGCTGTACAGGCCGTAACAGGCCACGCCAAAACATACAATATCCAAGAAGAATCGCTGCCATAAAGCTTTTTTAGACTTGCCTGACTTGCCTCGCTTATAATCTACGATAGTTACCCTGGAAAACTGCAGCACCGGTATCAGCATCGTCAGCATGGACAATACCGCTGCCAACAGAGCATACTGTACCGCCTCAGTGGTTATATACACTTGCAGGGCCACCCGCTGCACCATCTCCAAAAAGCCATTGGAAGCCCCAAGCAGCCGACATATCCACATGCCAAGTGGCAGCCCCAAAGCCAAACTCACCAAAGCCACAAATATACTTTGCAAACTATAGACACCAATCAGCTGGCCTCTGCTGGCTCCCCTACTCTTTAACACCGAAATATCATTTTGTTCTATCAGCAAAATCTGCTTAGATACCATAAAAATATAGAAGGCCAAAAGCACATACAGAGGCGCTTGCAATACCCATAGTGTAATGGTCAGCCGATCCGCCCGTTGGATATAACCTTCTATTGTATCGGTAAAATTCTCCTCGTACGACCACATGCCGCCTCTTTGATTAAATTGGCCGCTTAAATGCTCGTTGGCCCATAGATAATGGGGTACACGGGCTACCGACATTTCGTGATAATCCAACATCATGTACCAGGTAGATATCACACGATATCGATAGGCAGTGGGACCTATAAAATAATAATCCACTAAAGCGGGAGACACCAGCAAGGTATTTGCAAAGTGGTTTGGATTATTTACCCAATACATATGCTCCCCTGTCCTGCCTTGGAAGATGCCCACTATTCTGACCTGTAAATCCTGTCCGTGATGCTGGATGTTAGTTACTTCAAGGTACTCATTTAAAAGCAAATCCTGGCGTACCATGGTATGCTGATTGACAATCACTTCTATTATATTGCCGTCCATCCTATCCGACGGCAGGCGGCCGTGGGTGATCGTGATATGGTCTTCAAAACCATGATAGGCAGATAAGCGAACGGATCTCACCCTTGGCGATAACTCACGGTTTTCTATAGGCCTAACATGCCAGCTTTCCAACCGTATATTTTGCACGACAGAAAGCATGGGAACCTCTAAAAGCGCCTGAATACCGGGAACAATACGATTTTGTGCATCTTGGTAAATGTCAAAGGCCATCTGGGGATCCGCGTTAACAAAATGGAAGCTAAATTCCGCTATGGCGGGAAAACGGCCTCTGTCAATCTGAGACTGCTCCATATCCCTGGTCAATACCCGCTGCAACGTAGCCTGAACGTACATAGGCGCACTGGACACAATGCCTATCAGAAGAATATTACCCACTAATAAGCTCAGCATCATCCATTTATTATTCCACATTTTTCGCAGTAAAAACGAGATCATCGCTGCCCCCTACACTTACCCTATGCCTAGTGCCGCTAATACTAATGCAACACCACTAACTGTCCAGCTTCCACACCATCTAAAACCTGAGTCATGTCCTGATAAAAGAAACCTGCCTGTATGTAGCGCTTGCGTATAATGCCGTCTTCGTAAATATATACAAAACGGCGCTGATCTTCCGTGTGAATCGCTCGGGAAGGGATTAGTATCCCCTCTACATCAATAGTAACCGGTGCAACATGGGGATTGGACTGGAGAAAAAACTCGGCGGTAATATCCGGATCAAGCGGTGTTAATATAAAAGTATTTTGATAGGACTGGACACTGACATCGGCCAAAGGATCCGACACCACCTTGGCTTCAACACGATTCCCGTCCCGATCCGTTATCGTCGCTATATCTCCATAACGCAGTACATCCGGCGCGCCTCTGGCAACCAGCTGGAAAGCATTATAATCGTAGAGGGTCGCCATAATCATCCAATCTTCTATGACCGTATTAATCCTCTGGATGTTAACCCAAGACACCACCGCGTCAAAGGGGGCGACTAAGTCTTCTCCCTGTAATTTCTCTTGCACCTCTTCCAACCGCCGATTTTGATCTCGGCGCTGTATTTGAAATTGATGGATAATATGCTGATACTCTGCTTCCATCCCTTCAAGCCTTAACGCATGTATTTCCAGATCAAAGGCGGTCATATCTTCATGAAGTTGATTGCGAAATTGCTGGATATCTCCGCGGCGACGGGTTCTTTCGCTGTTGTGCCGACGTTCTGCCTCTCGCATACGAAGATGCAGCTGCTGTTCCTCCACCCGCAAGGCTTCCTCGTCAAATACAACAGACATCAACACATCCCCTGCCTGTACAAATTGCATAGTATTGATATTACGATAACTCAAACGCCCGCCGCTGCGCTCGAAAGACAGATCCACTGTGTTTGGAAAATGCAGCTGCACAGGCACATTCATTTGCCGATGCAAACGCCCTTCCCTGGCCTCCCTGGTAGTAAAAGCCATCCGAGTATCCTCCAGCACCACCGGAGAAATGATTAGTCCCTCTCGAACCGCCTGGGCCACACCGGCATCATCAGCTACAGCGGCTTCCACCGAATGACAGGCGGTGAGGAATAGGAGCAAATAGAGTACAAAAAGACATTTATTGTCTAACAAGAATTTCATCCCCCTCCACAAGTCCCGACCTAATCTCTACCCAGGCCCGAGCCCGTATGCCTGCTTCCACAGGTTGCATCACACGCTGGCCATTTTCTATCAAATGCACATAATTGCCTATTTCCGAATCAGAAAACATCGCATTGGGCGGAATCCGCAAAACATCCTCTTCCGCATCCCCATAAATCATTAAAGCCACAAATTGACCGGGTGCAATCGCCTCGTCCGGACCGTCTACGAAAGCAAACCGGAAAGGAGCCTGGCCTCCAGCCCGGGTAAAAAACAACACTTCATTAGGCGGCAAAATAATCCGCTCCAGCTCGTAAACCCGATCTCCCACAGCTGCCCTGGCAATACTGTTTCTAAAAATAGAGGGCTGGGTAGGCCCTGCATGTTCCACAAACAGTGTTTGATGATCACTGATATAAATAACCGAGCTAAAAGCTTCTATCCAGCTGCCTTGCTGTATATCAACGCGATATGTAATGACACCGTCAAAGGGCGCCCTTAGCTCCGCGTCAGGCAACCGAGCCAACATGTCATCTAAGTCCGATTGATAATAAGACAAAGCAAAAGCCTGCCAATCCCGGGCCTGCTGCAAATCCAACTGCCGCCTTTGAATTTCCAGGCGTTTTAAATCCGCCGCTTCTAATAAATCATGCCCCGGTATACCATCGTATTCGGTTATCTGCTGAGTTAAAGCCAACAGTTCTATTTGAGCAATGGAAATATTCCGCTCCATTTGCTGATTTTGAAAGGCATGTTCTGTTCGTAAATCCGCAATCCGTTCGCGGCGCTCCTCAATCCGCTCCTCGGTTTGGCGGGTATCCAGCCTCGCCAATACATCCCCTTGCCTGACCTCCTGACCTGCTATCACCTCAAAGCCGCCAAAAGGCAAAGGGGTGCTTCTAAAAAAAAGGCCTTCAGATTCTACCCGAACGATTGCTCTATACTGTTCAAACCGCGCTACCCTGCCCCGCTGCACTATAAATGTATCGTTTTGCACACTCACAGGTGTAAGCAATTCCGGCGGGGCACCTGTATGAACGGCGCAACCGGATAGCAGCAGAAGTCCTAAAATCAACCAAAGCTTCCCCACGACACCCTCCTAGTCTATCACTACAATTTCACCTTCGGAAAGGCCGGCCACTACTTCAACACCCGCATTGCCTTCCATACCGGTTTCAATATCCCTAAGCACCCGTATGCCATCTTCCATCACATAGACAAATACGCGATCTTCTACGGTATGCACAGCGCTAAACGGCACACTGATGACATTTTCCACTTCTTCCAATATCAAATGCAAACTGGCAAATACCCGTGCCGGGAAATAAGCCGCACCTTCGTCATAGGCTATTAAAAAGGCTTGATTTTCGCCAGGGGTTAGGCCCCATTCTTCCGGGTCAATAACGACGGATTCGAAAGGCTCCCAGTTTACTGTCACCGTATGCATATCTCCCGGGATCAGATATCTGGTTTCCCAGCCTGTTACGGAAAATATGGACCGGGTTTCGTCTGCAATGGTCACTACGCGAACGTCTAACATAGAAACATCCCCATCCCTAAATGCCAGAGTATGGGTCACCGTTCCGTTGATAGGAGAACGTAATACCCGCCGCTCGTCCTCTGCCTGCAAATGCTGAGTGAGTAACTGGCGCGCGGCCAGCTCGGTCTGCAGGGCACCGCGTTCTTCCGTATATTGACTCTCATCTATTGCATCCCCGCGAATGGCGGCTTCCAGCGCATCGAGAGGCTGGCGTTCGCCTAGATGAGCAATGTTAATGTGCGCCGCGGTTTCGTCCCGCTGGGCATGATATAAGGCCCTTACAAATCCGTCTCTATCCAGTTCCGCTACAATATCCCCGGCACGCACCTCATCGCCGACGGATACGTGGACGGCTTGTATGTATACATCGGGGATGCTAAACATCAGGGGAACTTCTACGGCGGGTACGACATTGACGCTTAGGTTGCGGTATCGGGTTAGATTGCCTCGGATGAGGGTTACCGTCGCATGTTCTGCCGGTTGAAATTCTTGTACAATTGGCGGCGGCAGTACCGGCTCTTCCAATGGCAGGGCAAAGCATGCAGACATTACAAAAAGGCTGGTGATGATAACCAGCCTATAGCTGCGGACTGACCGGATTTGGTTGAAAATGCGGTCAGTCCGGATTGTTTTAGAAAAGCGGATGATGCCAAGCATAACACACCCCACAGTCTATGGTACTGTTCAGTATAAAATTTCTGGGGGGGAATGTCAATTATGTTAATTTGGTAAGGCTGGTGGTCCCCTCTAAGGACTTTTTCACCGTTTGAACGCAAAAACACCTCAAAACGTATTAATTGCTTTGAGGCATCAGTATTTTGCTGTATATAATCTCTGTAATTACGTTGCGGGTTCTTTGGTTTCACTTTATGATCTAATGCTTATTCGGCGAAACATCTAGTTCTGTTCCTTATCGTTTTGGTTCTCAATCTCTTTGTCTTTCTTTTCATCGCCAAGAAGAAAAAATATCACAAAGGCAGGCAACAGAGCACCAACCCACATCAAGGGTCTATCGGTGAAAACCTCTAAAAGGGGCATGCCCCTTACCACTTCTACGATTGCAGATATTATCGCCGCCGCGATGGAAATTACGGCAATTATCTTCAACATTTTTTGACCTGTAATTACCACCTTTTTCTTTTCGCGCCCTTTGCTCAACGTCTTACCTCCATGAATGTAGCTTCGTTGCCTTGCGTACAGCAAAACCGAGTAACGCGCAAAATAAAATTACTCTGCTTCCAATTGTATCATATCCGATGTCGAAATTCTACACAGAAAATTTCTATTCGTTGAGTAAGATCGGTCGTTCTTGATCGCTAACTTCACTCACACAGCTTCCATCCCATCTCCAATACCAAAGCTCCACCGCCACCACAAACAAAACAGTAGGAACCGCTTAAAAAATACGCAAAAATCCAAATGCAATTTTTGCGTCCATATTGTTGTATTTCGGTACCTTTTGGCTGTATAAAGAGTTCATAAAAATATCGACCTCGTTACCTTCTGCTCAATTATGTCAGTGCTAGTTTTTTTCTTCACTTGAAGCTTTTAAACGCTTCTTCCGCTCGATCAGTAAACCCATAGTGAGCCGAAAAAATATATTCAACACCTACTACCTTCGCAAGACTTCCAATACTTTTCTTCTGCACATCGTCATTCATGTTAAAAAGCGAGTTAAACAGATTGACCTGACCGTTTTGTAAGCTTAAATTATCACCGACAAACAAATATCTATCATTTATCAAAAAAGATATTGACCCATTGGTGTGCCCGGGCGTTAAAATGGACTTTACTTTAATTTTTCCAAAGGATAGTTCTTCATTGTCCTCTATCGTTTTATAACTGTATTTTAACTGGTTCTTAGCCAGTCCAATCTCATATAATCGTGGCACAGAACCATCTATCATTTGTTCCTCTTGCTTTGAAATATAAATAGTTGCATTTTCAAATAAACTTAGCGCTGAAATATGGTCAAAATCAGTATGAGTAAGCAAGACAGCAGTAATTTTTTTAGGATCAATATTTAACTTATCCAACTCGGCTTTTGTTATGTCTTTATTGCTACCACCTGCATCTATGGCTATATAATCACCATCATTTTTAACAATATAAAAATTGGCGTTTTTTGTTTTTATGGAATATACTCCATTCACTATTTCTTGACTTTCGAGATGCTTCAACTTGGCAATTTCACCGTTTCGTTTAAACAAAAATTTTATCAAATTAATAAGCCCGTTCATTGTTCACCGCCTAGTATTCATCATGTTCATTCAGCCATAGGTGTCTTAGATTCTTTCGCTATTTTACGGTTTCAGACCGCTTTTGATGTTTTGGGGAAAAGCGGTCAACGTCAGTGTTTTAGCCGTTTTCATCTAATTTTCAACTAATGAGTGTTTGCAAAACACATTTTCATATGGGAACAAAATTCACATATCGACAACATACACACATTACGCTAATATACTACCATAAATACAAGATATAGCGAAATCGATGGAAAACAGTCTCGACAGAGGGAAGTCCCGCGTTGCCGCACGGGACGTTTTGGACGATAGGCAAGGCTGATTTGGAATTATTTCGCTATATGTAGAGACAGAATGATTACATCTGTTTATATTGATGGGAGGACTTCATGATCATCCTAGCTTATGTCGTAGCGGATAAATTCCACGGACTTCGCCCGGGCGACGCGCTGCGTTTGACACATATTAATTTTTCCTTTGCGATTGTAAAAGATGGCAGGGCAAGTGTTGACCATTGGAAAAACAGTGAGGAAATCCGAACTTTTTTAAAAAGACGTGGACACATAAAAGTATCTCTGTCAATTGGAGGATTAGGCGCAGAAGGCTTTAGCACGGCGGTTGCCGATGCCGAAAGCCGTGAGGTTTTTGCCCAATCTTTAATTGATATTATGGATGATTTCGGCTTTGACGGCATTGATTTAGATTGGGAATATCCGGATGATAGAGTACGTTATACCACATTAGTGCGGTTACTAAGGGAGAAAATGGGCAGCAAAAAACTATTGACAATGGCTGCAGGGGCGTTGGAAAGCTGTGTAAAAGACCTTGAATTGGATAAACTTTCGGAACTGATGGATTTTTTTGGCATAATGACCTACGACATGATGAGTGAATCGACGGTCAGTCATCACACCAGTTTGTACGCATCGGATATCAGCCCTTCTATGTATGGTGACAAGGCTATCCGGCTATATCATGAAGCCGGTGTACCAAAAGAGAAGTTGCTGTTAGGTTCAGGCTTTTATGCGCGGGTTTTTAAAGATGTGGATGGTATTAACTGTCCTACGGATGAGAATCCGGCGGGTTATTTGAGCGGAGGTTATGCAGGAACTCTGGATTTTATAAAAAAAGCAGGGGGCTTTTCGTATGACGAACAAGCCCAAGCCCCCTACGCTTATGATGCACTTGAAAGAACTTTTATTACTTTTGATAACCCACGTTCCCTTAACGCTAAAATCGATTATGTGAAGCGGGAAGGGCTTGCAGGTATTATGTTTTGGGAGTATGGATCGGATGATGGGGATAGCACTTTATTAAAGGCGATTTCTGAAGCATAAGTCGTGTCGCTATTCCTTCATAATTTCAATAACCCCATTACGCTCATCCCAATACACCTCAACACCTAAAGTCTCGCCAATAAAACGCAGGGGAACCATTGTCCTGCCGTTAACAATCATAGCCGCAACATCCATACCGGGAGCTATTTGATCGACAAACACAATAATTTCCAATCCCTCTAATTCAATAATAGCCGCGTGGCGTTCTCCATCCCATGCTACATACGCCCCAAGAGCTTCCGCTACAAATCTTAGGGGCACCATGACCCTATCTTGCATAATAAACGGCGCAACGTCCATGTTATAGAATATGTCGTTGACTGTGTAAACGGCTTCTCCGGCAGTAAGCCTAATCCGCATTGCACTTTCGTTCACATGTCTTACCACATAAAATAAAGGCAATGTATCGGTGGCAAAGCTGATTGCGCCTGTTGCTGTGTCGTAGGTCATATGCATCCCAACCATCTCGTACATATGTCCATAACCACTATCCTGAGCGGCGTCTTGAACCGTGCCGTATAACACTAAATCTCCGCTTCGATTGTTATAAGCTAACTGCCGATTGCTATGGACTAATTGGAATAAGCCCACCGGAAGCGCTGTTTCATAGTTTAGAGAAATGGTAAGTAAACCGCTAAAATGACTTAGGTTTATACCGCCACTGCTTATCTGTACACCAAACGCCGCATCAT
>Ga0131853_10025600_pt1 | contig 10633 bp, 5 predicted proteins | sample TergutLab28metaG_FD_92764 | JGI IMG/M metagenome (GOLD analysis project Ga0131853, IMG submission 92764) | Labiotermes labralis P1 segment gut microbial communities from Petit-Saut dam, French Guiana - Lab288 P1 (version 2) (version 2) | ecosystem: Host-associated > Arthropoda: Insects >... | reverse complement strand
CAAGGTGCAGTTGAAAATGCTCCTTATGCTGTAGAACAAAATATCTATGACGCACTTTCATATGTAACTGAAGCTAGAGGGTATATTGAAGATGAAGATTTAGCTTCTGTTGAAATTAACCTGACGACTGCTTATAATGAATTAAACGAAGCATTAACTTTAGTAGATACAATCTATCCTGCAACTGCAAATCCTTATGGACAGTCTATAACACCAATTCAACCTGCAACTACTACAAACGACACTACAAATACTACTCCAGACATTACTCCAGATACTACCCCGAATAATACTCCAAACAATACCCCAAATACTACTGCAAGAATTAACACAAATGAAAATATAATCCCAGTAGCGTCTTATGCAACCATTAGTCCGTTTAACGCTGTCACAATAGGTAATCACCTTTCAGCGGCATATGCTGCTTTAAATACTGCCGCAACGACACTTTATGACCTAAAAGAAGGAAATGGTAACGGCAATGGTAACGGTAATGGCGATACAGGTACTGGTGTTTCTATAACTAGTGGTGACCACGCTGTTATTCCACTTGTAATCAGAAGATTAAATGATGAAGATGTTACAGTTCGTATTGAGCCAGGTGGTACAATCCCTACACAAACACACACTTTAGTTGTAGCACGTGGTGTAACAGAAGGTGCTACACGTATTGTAACTAGAGCGGTAGCAGTAGGTAGAGATAGAATAGAGCTTGAGCCTATTGGTATATTTGAAAATAGAACTGGTGCTCTTCCAACAAGCGGTCAATTCGAATTCGTAGCACCAAGTGGTTTCCACTTTGCTTCTGTAAATAATGTACGTGTTATTCCAGAAGGTGGTTTCACAGGATCTGGTTTCAATGCTACTATTTCAATTGTTCCTAATACAGATGCTAGAACAATGAGAGTAGTGTATACCGGTCTTGCTCCAAGTACTAATTTGATTGGTCAATTAGCGGTTACTGGTGTTGTTTTATTGAACTCTAGCGTAACAGGTGAAACTGTTCGTGAAGGTGAAATAACTATGCAGATCAGAAACGTTTCTGGACAGCCAAATGTTGTAACAGCACAAACCTTCGCTGTAGCAAATGTTACAGATTGGAGAATGAATTTAACAAGAATTGGTGATGCACCAACACTTCTAAATGGTAGATTAAACAACCCGGAATTCGATTCTATAGTAGATGAAGACCACAGAGCAGCAAGAGTCCGTGTTGAAGAAGTAATTCCAAATACTTGGTGGGCTCAAAGAGCTACAACATTTAATTTACCTCAAGGTGTTCGCGTTCGTCGTGCTGAATTTAGAAATATAAGAAATATAAGAAATGCAGAAGTTTTAAATGGAAGTTTCTATAATGATAGAGCAAGAAGTCAGTCTAACAGCTATGTTAGAATAACTGATAGCCAAATAATAATTTCAGGATTAGACGTTATCCCAGAACAACGTGCAAGCTTTGAGATAGAATTATGGGTAAATGTAGAATCTGGTTTTGAAGGTGATATTGACTTAACTTTAGGAGGAAGTGCAGTTACAGGTGTAGCAAATCAACCTTCTATAGTTATAGCTACTGCTAAAAACCCAATTGAAATAACTACAGATATTAGATCTGTAAGAATGGGTTACGATTTTGCACAAATTGGTAACTTTAAAATAGAAGAAACTAGAGCAGGTGCATTACTTGGTGGTGAAGAGGTGTTTATTTCTATTACAGATGAACATTTTACAGAACTACAAATTGCACCTGGATTTAGAGCAAATGTAACTGAAGGTGATATTAGAATATCAAATGCAAGAATAGCAACTCATTTAGGTTCTCTAGGTCGTGCGAACCAAGCTTGGAGAATTGGTGCAAATGCTTCTTTTGAGATTGAACGTGAGTCTACAGTAGCTTCTACTATTGAGTTTACCAACGTTCAAGCTAGAATTAGCCCAGTTATGCCGATTCCAGCTGGTAGATCAGACTTTAACCTAGTAGTTTGGGGGCCAGCAGTAGCTGCTAACTACGAAGGTATACGTGATACAGCGAATGAAGACTTAAACCGTCATGATTTCTTTAACACCCCTGGTCTAGTTGAAAGAATAGTTACAGGAGTTGGTGTAGGAACTAGCCAAATATTCACAAACGTAGTTCGTATTACAGCTAACACTCCTATTTTACTAGTAAACGACGAGCAAATGCTAATGGACACTTCAGCATATATAAGTCCTAGAAGTAATTCTATGATGATACCAGTTCGTTTCGTTGCTATGGCATTAGGTTTAGAAGCTGGACGTGTTTTATGGTCTCCTGAAACTGCTACAGTTACTATAGATGCTGGAGAAAGAATATTACAGTTCAGAATAAACTCTAGTGTAATGTTAATAAACGGTATAGAATTCCCTATGCTAAACGCTGCGGGTCAACCAGTATTTGCTGAAATTAGAGACGAACGTGCATTTATTCCATTTAGAGCATTATCTGAAGCTTTAAATGTTTATGTTTCATGGGACGCAGCTACTTCTACAGCAACTTTTGACCCAAGACGAGAAGCAGATAGAGCTTTCCACCCAGAAGATTTAGCTCCTGCCCAAGCTCGTAATGGTTATTTTGGACAAATATCTCCTTATCATTCTTATCCAAATAGCCCTTATAGCTACTACAATAATAACTACAACAATGCTATGTATTAAATAAAAAACCCCTTCGGGGGTTTTTTAAATTTCAACAAATACTTCTACTAACTTGTTTATTTTATCAAGTATGGTTTGTTTTTTCGCCTCTCTTGCCCCCCCTCTTCTTGATGTTGGTGGCAAAATACTATCAAGCTCAATTCCATAAGAAGAAACAAATCCTTTTTCAACGGATTTTTGAATAAAATAATAAGCATCTGCTTTCAAATTTTCTTCTTTTACAAGATTTCTAATTTGTTTCTCTTTTTGTTCTTTTGCATAATTATAAAAATTTTCTATAATTTCATTAGAGCTTTTTAAATTTTTTAAATCAATTTTGTCCATAAAGCCTATTATTAAATTTTCTTTTGCACGTGTTCCTAAATTTGAACGTATAATATGCTTTATATCTAATTTTAGTGTCTCAAGATTTTCACCTTTATTAGACTTTTCAAAAATAAGGGCTAAAATATAATCTAAATTTATTTCATCAGTCCTTAATAATTCAATTTGAAATTCAACATCTGAAAAATTAATACCTTGTGGTTCTTTGGTTGAATTTTTTGCAAATTTTAAAGATTCTTCACGAATGTCTACATACACACTTTTCATATTTTGTATTTGTCTAGCTGTAATAAGAGCTTCTATATTATGAAAGTCATCAAAATTTTTTAGTATATTTTCACGCTTTAAAAGCTCACCAAAAGTCTGAACAAATTCCTTTTTATCAGATTCAAGAAAAATTTCAGTAGGTTCTGGGAACTTTTCAAGTATTTCTTTACAAATCTTTTCGTAACCTTTAATCGCCTCTCCTGTTTCTTCATCTACAAATCCATACATATAATCGCTATAGCTTTTTTCTAAAATAACATTGATACTATTGGAATCCCCAAACGCTTTAATCGCATCTTCAGTTGCTTTTTGCAAATCACGGAAGCAAACAATATTTCCAAATGTTTTAACTTTATTCAGAATGCGATTGGTTCTAGAAAATGCTTGAATAAGACCATGATACCTTAGATTTTTATCAACAAACAACGTGTTCATAGTAGGTGCATCGAATCCTGTTAAAAACATACCGACAACAATAAGTAAGTCAACTTGTTTTTCTTTAACTCTTTTAGCTAAATCTCTGTAGTAGTTTTGAAACTCGTTTCCATTTGTAGAAAAACTCAACTTTGTTTCCTCAAACATATTATTATAATCACAAATCACTTTATCTAAAAACTCTTTTGCAGTAGAATCAAGTGCTGTCGGCTCAAAATTTTCATCTAAAATTTCCCCTATTGCCGCTTGCTCTTCATTCGCTGAAAAACTGTAAATTGTAGCTATTTTTAAACGTTTGTGAGTAGGCAGTAATTCTTGCTGCTTTGCAAATTCTTCATAATAAAGCTTTGCAGCTTCAACACTCTGCACAGCAAACATAGCATTAAAACCGTTTAATGCGAGTTCTTTATGTGTATAAAACTCATTTCGATGCGTCTTCATAGCAAATACGTTTAAAATATGCTTTGTAACCCCTTTAATGCGTTCTGGGTGCAATAGCATTTTTTTCTCAAGCTTTTTTAGTTCATTTTCGTTATATTCTTTTTCTGCTGCTTTAAAATCAGCATTGACCGTATGGTAATCAACTTTAAATTTCAAAACCTTCCCATCACGAATAGCATCAGTAATCACATAATCATGAAGATCTGCACCGAAAATACCTGCGGTCGTCTCTGCTCCAATGGCATTTTCAGCAAAAATTGGTGTACCCGTAAAACCAAATTGATAATAATATTTAAATTGCTTTTTTATATTCTTTTGGGCTTCCCCAAACTGTGATCGATGACATTCATCAAAAATAAGAACACAGTGCTTATTATAAACATCGTGATTAGAATTTTTTTTAATAAATTCATTTAGTTTTTGAATTGTTGTAACGATAATTTTATTATCATCTTTTTCAATGCTCGCTTTCAATGCTTTTGTGTCTTTGCTGCCGTTCACGCTATCTGCTTGAAATTTTTGATATTCTTTCATCGTTTGATAATCAAGATCTTTTCTATCTACAACAAAAAAGACTTTATCAATAAAGGGTAGCTCCGTTGCTAAGCGTGCTGTTTTGAAGCTAGTTAAGGTTTTCCCGCTTCCAGTCGTGTGCCAAACGAACCCACCTGCTTCTATTTTTCCTGCCTTTTTATTTTGGTAACTACTTTCTATTTTCCACAGTATACGCTCAGTCGCTGCAATTTGATAGGGTCTCATAATTAACAGCGTATTTTCGACATCAAACACACAATATTTAGTTAACACTTCTAAAAGGACACGTTTTTCAAAAAAAGTTGCTGTAAAATCCTCTAAGTCATTAATCGGTTTATTTTTAGCATCCGCCCATTCACAAGTAAATTCATAGTTATTTTTACTCCGCTCAATAGTATTAGCAAAATAACGTGTATATGTACCGTTAGAAATAACGAAAATTTGAATATATTTATAAAGAGAATTTTCATGATTGAAGCTTTCCTTACTATATCTATGAATTTGATTAAACGCCTCTGTAAGTCTTGTCCCACGTTTTTTAAGTTCAATGTGAACAAGTGGCAAACCATTTACCAAAATTGTTACATCATAGCGATTAGCATGCGTACCAGTTTGGTAGGCTTGGCTTATAACTTGCACGTGGTTGTTGCAAATAGTTTCTTTATCAATGATTTTTATATTTTGTAGGCGATCGTTATCAAAAATAAAGTCATGAATATGATTTTCTTGAATTTTTCTTGTTGCTTCAAGCATTCCATCACTTGGCTTATTTAAATATTCATCTAAAAAACGCTTCCATTCTTCGGAAGTAAATGTTACTTTGTTTAGGCGTTCAATCCCCATTTTTAAGTTAGCAAGTAATTCTACGGGTGAGTGAATTGAGATATATTCATAGCCTTGGTTAGACAAATTGCCGATTAATTCAAGCTCAAGTTGGGTTTCTGTCTGATAGCTATCATTAGAACGGATTGGTTTTTCAAAATTTGCTAATATGATTCCGTTCGTCATCTCTGCTATTGTGGAACAATTATTTTTTATTTGCATTTAAATTTCCTTTCATTGTTGAGTGGTATTTTCTAAAATGGAAACAACCACTTTTTCGTTTAATTCCTCACTTTCAAAATCACATTTATTTCATTATCGTTATCAAACTTGTATAATTGGTATTTCAGATTACTTTCCATTTTTTATTTTACTCCTTTTCAAATGTCAATAATTTCTCACGGTAATATTCATATTGTTTTTGTCTTAGTTCTATTTCTTTTGGCAAGCCTTGGGTGATGGAATTTGTGAGGGTGTCGAATTGGTCGAGGATGGCGACTATGTGGGATTGGATGGTGAGAGAAGGGATGGGGATTTCATAATTCATAATCGCTTCTTTGCTTCCTCTTGGCATCCGTGCGCCTTTTGAATGTTGAATATTATAGTGAAAAAATTTATCATCAGCCAAAAGTTGATAGAGATATTCAGACGTTATCATTTCATCATTCAATCTAACAACCAAAACGTCTCCATTCGTCCCACCTATCAAATTTGATAACCAAATCTTTTTTAAATAAGGACGGATATTACCAATCAAAATATCATTTTCTCTAAACTCTGTAAAATTTCCTTCTGCCGGAGCATGATTCGACAAAGTTTTTCCTTGACGGTCTTGCAATAGATTGTCAACACCGACATAGTTTTGTTCTGTAAGTTGGTCAGCACTTATCCGAGTTTTAGAATACTGTGCAATTTCACCTAACGCCCTTCTCTCAACTTTCTGATACGCCCCCCCCAGACTTTCTGTCATCTTATTTAAATAATCCTCACTCAAAAGCAAATCTCTAAAATAATTATACTGTTTGCGTCTCAAGGTAAGCTCGGCGGTAAGCTCGTTGCACATTTGCGTGAATTTGTCAAGTATTTCAACGATTTTTTGTTGGATGTAAATGGGTGGAATAGGGAGGGAATATTTCAAAAGCATAGGTTTTCTTATTGATACAGCGGTAGTGCCAACACTTTTAGATAAAATATAATTTTTAAAAGAATTAGACATAACATAAAATACATATTTTGTATTTATGTTTTGCTCTGTAATGTGTACTCTATAGGCTCGTTGATGTAAGGCATATTTTCCCTCAACGTAATGAAAAATATCTCCGATTCCACCCTCACCTGGTATTATTATTGCAGTTTCATCAAATTGAAAAGTATCAGATTTTAAAATATTCTTTGAACGAACGTAAAAATTATACTTCCCATTCTCACTTTCATCTTGACGATTCGAGTTACCTGTTCCAATTTCAGCAATGTCCCCCAACGTCTTCCATTCCACCTTAACCCCTGCAAGCAATTCGTTTATTTGGCTCATTTTAAATCACCTCCTCGAAATTTATTTTATACGGTCAAGCGGGCGAACACAGTTCGCCCCTACAGTTGCATTTGCCGTTTTTTGTAGGGGCGAACTGTGTTCGCCCGCAAAATGGCATTGCTCATCTCTTAACTTAATGACATTGCCGTCCTCAGTCTCTCCGCTTATACCGTTTCATCTCCACTCTCAATGGTTCGGTTTATCTATCTCAATCTTCTTTCAATTTCAATATGTTTCTCAATTTTAATATGTTCTTCTGTTTCGATACGTTCTTCCGTTTCGATATATATATTGTGGGAGACCGAGGACGACCTCCTACATTTTGTAATAAAAATTCTATGATTTTTGAGGATGAAAACAATCATCTTCCCAATTTGCAGGGTTATTTTCGATGTATGTTACAATACGGTTATAATCATTTTCATTTCGTATTATGTGATCATGAAATGATTTCTGCCATGGTGAAAATCCAATTTGTTTTGTAATCGAACCTTTCCATTGTTTAATTATTCGTGATAATGTAGGGGCGAACTGTGTTCGCCCGCATTTCTCATCAACACTTTCGTGCTTCTCATCAATGCTTTCGGTTTCATCATCAATGCTTTCGGTTTCATCATCAATGCTTTCGGTTTCATCATCAATAACACAATTTAAATTCCTAATTACCAAAATCATATGAACATGATTCGGCATAATCACATAGCAATCTACCAAAACGTAATCATATATTTTTGATAATTTTAAAATCTCATTTTCAATAATTGAACCAATGTCTGTTAACTGCGGGCGAACACAGTTCGCCCCTACACCAATAATTCTACCCAATATTTCTTCACGATTTTTTGTACATATTGTAACAAAATACGCCCCTTTTTTGCTATAATCATAATTTTTTAAACGGTTAGGTTTGCGTTGTCGCAGTTCTTTCATCAACCAAGTTCCTTAATAATTTCATCAATAGAAGCCCTTAAAACATCGATTTTCTTAACAGTTTCATCAATTTCTTTATTTAGCACGTTAATATCAATAACTTCTCTTGTATCTTCTTTTTCAACATAAGTAGAAACCGAAAGATTATAATCATTTGCGGCGATTTCATCAATATCAGCCATTTTTGAAAAATAATCAATATTTTTTCTATTTCGTAACGCCTTCATAATATTTTCTATGTTCTCATCCGTTAAGACGTTGTTATTTGTTTCTTTTTTGAATTCTTTGCTTGCATCAATAAATAATGTTTTATTATCTCTCCATGTTTTAGTAAGCACTAAAATATTAGTTGCAATGCTCGTTCCAAAAAACAGGTTATCAGGTAAAGCGATAACGCAATCCACATAATTGTTTTTCACTAAGTATTCACGGATTATTTTTTCTGCACCAGTTCGATAAAAAATTCCTGGGAAACAAACGATTGCAGCACGCCCTTTGCTTGATAAGTAATGTAAAGTATGCATGATAAAAGCAAAATCAGCTTTGGATTTTGGGGCCAATTTTCCTGCTGGTGCAAAGCGGTCATCATTAATTAAAGTTGGATCATCATCCCCGACCCATTTAATTGAATAAGGAGGATTAGAGACGATTGCATCAAATGGTTTTTGTTCTTTATGCTGTGGATTTAACAGCGTATCCCCGCGCTTGATATTGAAATGATTATAATTAATGTTGTGTAAAAACATATTCATACGCGCTAGGTTAAAGTTTGTCATATTAATTTCTTGACCAAAGAAGCCTTCTTCGATAATACGTTCGTCAAATTGTTTTTTCATTTGTAAAAGCAATGAACCACTTCCACAAGTCGGATCGTATACTTTGTTAATGCTCTCTTTTCCCTCCATAACGATACGAGCCAAAAGCTTGGATACGGTCTGCGGTGTGAAAAATTCACCACCACTTTTTCCAGCATTAGAAGCATAATTTGAAATTAAATATTCATAAGCATCACCGAACGCATCAATTGTATTGTCTTCAAAATTGCCAAAATCAATACTTGCAATTCCTATCAAAATATCAGCTAAACGCTTATTTTTCTCGCCAACAGTTCCGCCAAGGCGGTTACTTGTTGTATCTAAATCTTCAAATAAGCCTTTAATGTGTTCTTCTGCAGCAAAACCTATAGCACTAGCTTCAATTGATTTGAGTATGTTCGCTAAATCTGTGTTTAAATTTTCATTTGTTTTCGCTGTTTTCACAACATTTTGGAATAGATGGCTGGGCAACATGAAAAAGCCCTTTGCTTCTACAGTTCCTTGTTTATAATCACACACTGCTTCATCATCAGTTAAAGTAGTATAATCAAATTCAAGATCTCCATATTCATGTTCATCTTTATTAAAATAGTCGGTTATATTTTCTGAAATAAATCTATAAAAAAGTATCCCTAAAACAAATTGTTTAAAATCCCAGCCGTCCACTGCACCACGCACATCATCGGCTATGGCCCAAATTTTACGGTGTAGTTCTGCTCTTTGTGTACTTGTGTTAGACATAGTAGTTCCTCAGCTTTCCTCTATATTATTCATATTATAGCAAGGTCCTTCAAAATCATAGTTATCTTAATTTTAAAATTCAGCCTGAAGCCGCCGAATCTAAAAAATTATCACTCACATTTTTCAGGCACAATTGCTATACCTTTCCATAAATTATAACATATTCATAGCAGATTTGTCAAATATTTTTTCCATATTAGTTTTACGGTAAAGGGTGGTTTTACAGTCGCAGAATGCCACTCTACGATGAAACACAAATGAAAAATGCAGGGGCGTATTCTGCCACCCGCTGTATGAATATATCGCTATATAAAAAAATAAAAAGGCGAACTACACAAGTCCGCCTTTAAATTATATTGCACTTCGGGGAGTTTGCTTCACAAGCCACCCCTTGTCTAACCTAATTCTTTTAATCCTTCTTTTATAGCTTCTATATTCATTGGGATTAACTCTGGTCTTTTTGATCCAAATTTTTCATTTAGAACACTTTCCACGTCCTCTAATGTTAGAATATCTGTCTTCTTTAAGAATCCTGCTAACATAACCATGTTAGCAACACGAACGTTTCCAACTCTAGTTGCTATGTTTGAAGCATCTATGTTTATTGTATTTTTATGGTCTATTGGATTTAAGATTAAGCTTGAGTTTGCAAATATCATTCCTTCTGGATTTACTAATTTTTCAAACTTAAATATAGAAGCTTCGTTTAATGCTACTAAAATATCCATGTTTGAAGCTACTATTGGGCTTCCGATTTGTTTATCAGAAACGATAACACCACAGTTAGCAGTACCACCTCGCATCTCTGCACCATAAGAAGGCATCCAAGTTACATGCTTTCCTTTTTTCATCGCTATTGTTGCAACTATTTGTCCTAATGTTAGAACACCTTGACCTCCGAAGCCTGCGAATACTATTTTTGTTGTCATTATGCTTTACCTCCCTCATCTTTATAAACACCTAGTGGGAAATATGGCATCATTGACTTTTCAACGAATTCTAAAGAGTCAACCGGCGAAGCATTCCATCCTATTGGACAAGTTGCTAAGATTTCTACCATGCTGAAGCCTTTTCCATCTATTTGATTTTGGAATGCTTTTTTAATAGCAGCTTTCGCTTTTTT
>Ga0131853_10025599_pt1 | contig 10633 bp, 14 predicted proteins | sample TergutLab28metaG_FD_92764 | JGI IMG/M metagenome (GOLD analysis project Ga0131853, IMG submission 92764) | Labiotermes labralis P1 segment gut microbial communities from Petit-Saut dam, French Guiana - Lab288 P1 (version 2) (version 2) | ecosystem: Host-associated > Arthropoda: Insects >... | reverse complement strand
CGAAAAATTAAACCCGATATTATTTTTTCCAAAGGCGGATTTGTTGTTGTACCTGTAATTGCAGCAGCAAAACTTTTGCGTGTAAAAAGTATTATTCATGAATCGGATATGACACCGGGGCTTGCAAACAAGCTTGCAATGCCGTTTGCAAGCAAGGTTTGCGTCAGCTTCCCGGAAACACTAAAACATATACCAAAACAAAAAGGAGTGCTCACAGGCTCGCCAATCCGCCCGGAGTTGCTTGAAGGAAACAAAGAAAACGGATTTAAATATGTAGGCTGTAAAACAGATAAACCTGTGCTGCTTGTAACAGGCGGCAGCCAAGGAGCTGCGGCTATAAATGCTTGTGTACGGGAAGCCTTGCCAACACTTTTGGAAACATTTTTAGTTGTGCATTTATGCGGCAAAGGCAACCTTTCCGGTATTAAACAGGAAGGTTATACGGAATTTGAATATGTAAACGAACATATGGCAGATGTGCTTGCCATGGCAGATATCGTGATATCCCGTGCAGGCGCAAATACTTTATTTGAACTTGTAGCACTTAAAAAGCCGAACTTACTTATTCCGCTTTCCGCAAAGGCAAGCCGTGGCGACCAAATCCAAAATGCTGCTTCTTTTGCAAAGCAGGGGCTTTCCATGGTGTTGCCCGAAGAAGAAATGACTCAGGAAACACTTTTAGCGCATATAAACGAATTATATAAAAATCGAGAAATTTTTGTAAAAAACATGAAAATATTGGATATCACCAACGGTGTCAAGAATATTATGGATGTGGTTACAAAAATGTAATGTGCATCGGTTTATTTTGGGGTATAATGTGAAAAACTTCTTTTGAACGGAGCAGCACAAATGATTTTATTCCCTGCAATTGCATTTGCAACCGTATTTATTTTAATGATGATATTAATGCCTATAGCTGTAAAACTTGCAAACAAGTTTGATTTTACCGACAAACCTACAGAACGCAAAAAACATAAGGCTCCTATGCCGCTTTCCGGTGGTATTGCTATGTTTGTTGCGTTTCTTGTAGGTTTTTTAGCGTTTGTAATTTATAGAGACCCCACCATGCCGTTTTTGCTGGCAGGTGCGGCATTAATTGTAGGCGTTGGACTTGTGGACGACTATTCTAAGTCTAAGGGAAAAGAATTCCCTGTGTGGCCAAGGCTGCTGGTGCATTTTGGTGCGGCATCGCTTGCATTCTTAGGCAACATAAGATTCACCGGTTTTTTCAACCATTTCACCGACACCTATGTATACTTACCCATTTGGTTGCAATTTACCCTAACCGTACTTTGGATAATGGGTCTTGTTACCGTATTTAATTTTATGGATGGATTGGACGGGCTATCCGGCTTATTGGCTCTCGTTGCAGGCTCTACATTTTTTGTGGTTGCATTACACATGGGGCAAATAGAGTCTGCCATATTGTCGGCGGTATTTGTTGCTGCCGTACTTGGCTTCTTGCGTTTCAATCTGCCGCCGGCACGGGTTTACATGGGGGATTCAGGGGCGTACTTGCTGGGCTTTGTACTTGCTGCGATATCTCTGCACGGCGCATTTAAAATGGCTACGGTTACATCGCTTATAATCCCGATGCTTGCCATGGGTGTGCCAATTTTTGATGGCGTGCTGGTGGTCGTACGCAGGATACTGGCAAGAAAACCTGCATATGTTGCAGACAGTAGTGATATCACACATTTGCATTTTAGACTGCTGAAGCGTGGGCTTTCGCCAAAGCATACGGTACTACTTATTTTCTTGATTAGCACATGTTTAAGCTTAACATCTATTATATTAATGCTGGCTTTTTAGAGGTGTAAAAAATAATGGAAAAATTTGAACTACTTAATCAATCAAACATACACGAATTAAAAGAACTCATGGAAAATGACAGCATGATATTTGATGTTGACAAGCTAAAAGAATATATCGGAATAAGTGGTGCATATGGCTTTCTATACCGTTCAGAAAACAAACCTATAGGACTTGCATATGGGTGTATGCTGGCAATACCCAATGGCATGAAAGAATTATATTTGCACTCCATTGATATTCTGCCCACACATCAAAACAAAGGTTATGGTACTCATTTTTTAAAAGCCATTTTAGATTTCGCTAAAGAGAATGGATTTAATAAATTGTTTTTATGTTCATCACAAAGTTTGTCAAATGCGCGCCACATCTACGAAAAATGCGGAGGCATTCGAGAGTGCGATGATGAAATCATATTTAGCTACCCTTTTGATATCAAATGACATCTTCTAAACGAATATACATACTTTTATCGGTTATCTTTTTGGGCTTTTTTGCCCTTGGTTTACCGGACGGGGCTTTTGGTGTTGCATGGTCGCACATGCGGCAAGAGCTTGGCGTACCGCTTGAGCGAGCAGGCTTTATTTTTGTTGTGCATTCGATTTTCTACGCTTTAACGACCAGCCAACTCGGTCGCCTTTCCCGCTTTATCAGAGAAGAAAACATTGGCGTAATAGGACTCTTTGGCATAACCCTAGGGCTTTTTGGATTTTCCATTGCGCCTTCTTTTTTTATACTTATCTGTTTTGTTGCTATCCTAGGCATAAGCATGGGCTTTGTAGATTCCAGCTTTAATGCCTATGTATCCAAGCACTTCTCCGGCAGGGTAATGAATCTGCTCCACTGCTTTTGGGGCGTTGGGGCTATGGTTAGCCCACTAATAATGACCCGCATGGTAGTATCCGAAAACTTCACATGGCGTAGCGGTTACGGCTTTAACGCCTTTATTGTTATAGCTGTGGCGATACTTGTACTGGTTAGTATTAGAAAAGCCCTTTGGCGCACAGCCACGCTCAAAAAAGAAGCTATCCCTGCAAGCACCTCTGATAGGGCAGCCGGCTATCTAAAAGGGCGGTTAAACGAAGCGATGGCAGTTGTAATGTTCTTTTTTTACGGCGGTGCAGAGTATGGTATCAGTTTTTGGGTTGTGAGCGTTTTGATAGAATCCCGGAATATGTATACAGAAGCCGCAGGGCTGTATCCCGCAGCATTTTATGGTTCCATGATGCTTGGCAGGTTGGCTTTTGGGTTAATAGGCGATAAAGTGCGTGATGTTAATGCACTGCGTTTTGGCGTTTTGCTGTCTGCGATAGGCTTAGTCAGCTTCCTGTTTACCACAAACATTGTTGGCATGTTGCTTATAGGGTTCGGCTTTGGTCCTGTTATACCTTCTGCGGTATCGGATATCTCTCGCAGGTTTGACCCTGAATCCACTACACGGCTTGTTGGCTACCAATTTGCTGCACTAGGCGGCGGCGTTGCTATTTTGGCAACAGGATTGGGCTGGTTCTTGGGGAATATTTCGCTTGAAGTTTTGTTCCCGGCTGTGCTGGTTATGGTTATTACCGCAGGGATGCTAAACGAAATTTTAGAAGTTAGAATATGTACAAAAATACATAAATGATGCTATACTCTGCACAGGTGAGCGTTATGCATATTTGTTTTGCTATTATTATGTTTGTTTTTTCGGCATTTACTGTTTATGCTGCTCCTTCTGAAGCGCATCTTTTATGCTGCCCCGAAATTGAATATGAACTTTCTATAAGCACAGAAACGCCTGCTTGCTGCGAGGCTGCAACCGGCGTAGGCTGCTGCTCGCCTATGACTATTCATGAAACAATAGCCATAAACTGCGCAACAGAGAACATGTTTTGCGTAGAATACAGAGCGTTTATACCCATAACTCCAAAAAATTCTATCTTTAAACCTCCTGAAATGTAGGCATACTAACGTATGTATTTTTTTAACTACACTTATTAGGAGGTTTTTTTATTATGAAAAAAATTAATTTTTTACCATTATTGCTTATCGGGCTGGGCATACTGGCGGTTCTTAGTGTAACGCTTATTTTCCATGCATATACCTATGCGGATAGCGATGTATTTAATGCAGGTGGCGACTTGGTTACAGCAGAAGGCGAAATACTTGGCGATTGGCGCAGCAATGAATTAACCATGTATTTGGGTACGCAAAGAATAATTGTTGGCATTGCCGGCGGAGTTATCGCACTTGGCATCATTCTTTTTATCGCCATTAGTGCAAAGCCAATAAAATCACGAGACATTATTGCAGCAGCGTTAATTGTAGCGGCAACAGCTACAGTGGTGGGCTTTCTCACCGTTTTCTACCCATGTTATGAAATGATGGCACCGGCAAGGCTTAGACCAATGCGCTGTGTTTGGACTATGAGGGTTCTGTTCGGCATACTTGGTGCTGTTAATGTTTCCGGATTTTTAATGCTGTTGTATCGCAAATCGAAGGATTTGGTTAAAGGGCTTAACCTTGCAGTTGTTTTGCTGGGCGTTGCATTCCTGCTAACGCCTACAACGCTCACAGGCGTTTGCGTTGTTCACAGATGTGTAGACGGCTTCCGCCCGTTTGCGTTGGTTATGGGCGGCGTAATGCTTGCACTTGCTTTGATAAATATACTTTTGTTAAAGAAACGGGAAGAAGATGAAGATGAAACCATTAACGACATTTCGGATAGCGCACAGTAATCTTAGCGGCAAACCGGGCAGAGCAGCCGCACTTATAATTGTTGTTGCCATTATGGCGTTTGCACTGTTTGGTGGAGCCATATTATTACGAAGTTTGGATAACGGCATGGAGAGTCTTGAATCCCGCCTTGGCGCAGACATTATCGTATTGCCCCCAGGTAACGAAGCTGTTTTTGAAAGCACTGTCCTAACCGGTACCCCGGCTACTTTCTACTTCGATAGAGTTTGGATAAATGAACTTGCCAGATCCTGGGGCATTGAACAAGTTACCACACAGTTTTATATCGCAACCCTTGCGGATGCCGAGTGCTGCACTACCGACGTTCAAATCATAGGCATTGATTACGAAACTGACTTTGTTGTAACGCCTTGGATTTCCGAACTTATCAATCGGCAAATTAGTGATGGAGAGGTTATTGTAGGCAGCAACATTATTCTCGATAGCGATAATACTGTAACATTCTTCGACGCTAATTTTGAAGTTGCCGCAAGGCTTTCTCGCACTGCAACCGGCATGGACAACACCGTTTTTGTAAATATGGATACAGCTATGCAACTTGGGCATATAGCCCAAGCCGGCGGCTTTATTCCTGCTGATGTCGATATTGAAAATTCGGTTTCAGTAATATTGCTTAATATGACCCCGGGACACGATTTATCCGGTGTAATTGCAAACCTTCAAAGACACTTTCCAACCTTTGGGATAATGGCAAGCAATGCAATTGCTTATACCATATCACTAACACTCAATTTCATAACCGGTTTAATAACTGCTGTTATGATTATGCTTGGTGTTTTTGCATTGCTGGTTTTAGCGATGTTATTTTCGCTTATTGCAAACAGCAGAAAAAAAGAGTTTGCCGTATTGCGCATCGTAGGCGCAACACGTAGCAAACTCGCCGCTGTAGTGCTTACAGAAGCCGTTATTATCAGTGCTGTTGGTGCAGTGGTAGGCTGTTTACTTGCCGCAATTGTAGTATTCCCATTTGGGCGCGTAATTGGGGTACAAATGGAAATGCCGCTTTTATTGCCCGGCATCTTAACTTCTGCTTTGATTTTAGTATTGGCTATGGCTATCTCCACCGCAATTGGACCGTTATCTTCCGCTTATTCTGCCTATAAAATTAGCCGTGCGGAAACGTACGCAACAATGAGGGATGGTGAATAGCTTGAAAATTGAGACAATTGATCTGTTGAAAGAATACAGGCAGGGCGACCAAATAGTTACTGCGCTTAACAGCATTAATTTTTCGGTAACAAGTGGAGAGTTTATAGGCATTACAGGGCGTTCCGGCAGCGGAAAAAGCACACTGCTTAACATATTGGCAGGGCTTACGCTGCCTACATCCGGCAACGTGCTGCTGGATAAGAAAGATATCTTTTCGCTTGACGATAAGGAATTGTCGTTATACAGAAATGCAACAATAGGCTGTGTGCCGCAACAGTATAGCTTACTGTCAAACTTAACCGTTTTGGACAATGTGCGCTTGCCTTTTCACTTAGCAAAGCGAGAAGGCGATTCTATCAAAGCAGCACAAAAGCTTTTAAAATTGGTAGGACTAGATAAGCTGGCGGGTAGATTGCCCAAACGACTTTCCGGCGGACAGTTAAAGCGGGTTGTTATTGCAAGAGCTTTGATGAACAACCCTAAGTTCTTGCTTGCAGATGAACCAACCGGCGACTTGGACACACAAACTACTGAAGAAGTGATGGCAATTTTTAGAAAAGTAGTAAAAGAGGGTACAGGAATTATAATGGTTACGCATGACGTTGATACCACAGCGTATGCGGACAAGCATTTTGTGATGGATAGCGGGGAACTCAGTAATTAAAAAAAGTGGCATATGCCACTTTTTTTGTTTTATCCTTCTGCTCTCTTTAGCGCACTAACTGCCCCCAGCAGTGCAAGTACTGCAATGACTGCTCCTATTATCACATTCGATAATAATTCGCTTGAATATTCCCCAATAGAAACAGCTACAGGGAAGCTAAGCAAGTTAAGCGGTACAAACCGCTGCACATTGGGTATCAAAGTTGCAAAAATCATTATGAAGTATACGCCAACCGTCATACCTACGCTGGATGCAGAGCTTTTTGCTATAGAAGAAAATAGCATAATTATAGCCAAAATAACTAACGAACCCGCTGTAAAAATTACAGAGCCTATTAAAACATGCCCTATATCACCCGCTTGGTCAAATAGCACATACGTATACACGTACGCAATAAGCGAGGATACTATCGTGATAACAAATAAAATTATCGCTGCCATCGTAAACTTAGCAAGCACAAACTGTACATAGCCTAACCCCTTAGAAAACATTAGGCTGGCTGTTCCCGTTGCAATTTCTTTTCTAATCGTGTTCATGTACATAAACATAACAGCGAAAATACCCATTTGCCCAAGGTTACCATAAAGCTGTGCATAGCTTTCATACCAGTTGGCATTACTAAATGCCGCCACCATAAGCTCCATGGATTCGTCGCCGCCCGCCGGGATAAAAAGCCCTAGGAACTCACCCATAAACCGTGTTAAAAGCGGTGCTGTAATTGCAAAAAATAAATATACACATGCAAGTACCAAAAAGCGTTTTGTACGTATGTTTTCTGTAAATTCCTTGCGAAGGAAAATAAAAAATTTAGACATTGGAAATCTCCTTGTAAAAAATATCGTCAAGCGATGGTGTATGTGCAGCAAAATTTTCAATCGCTAAGTTATCGGCAGAAGCTAACGCCATAACTTTGCGGCTTGCATCTTCTACTTTTTCGGAAGTTAGCAAAAATTCTACAGGAGACTCGGTAGTATCAAGTTTTAACCCTGCTCCTGCTGCTTTATCAAAGAAAAGCTTCGCCTCTGCTTCTTGGTAAAAACGAATTTTTGCGGTGTTGTCGGCATGGCGTTTGCGCAAATTTACCATTGTGTCTTGGGCAACAACCTTACCTTTCTCTATAATGAGAATATAGTCGCACACGCTTTCCACGTCTGTAAGAATGTGTGTAGAAAACACGACGGTTGTACCTTTCAGCGACTTTATAATTTCCGATACATCGTGTCTGCCCATTGGGTCAAGTGCAGACATTGGTTCATCCATAAATATTACCTTGGGGTTATTTATCATGGCTTGTGCAATACCAAGGCGTTGCTTCATGCCACGGGAATAGCCGGCAATTGGTGTGCGTGTTTTATTAAGCCCTACCGTTTGCAGCAAGCTTTTTATGCGTGACTTTGCCTCCGCAGTTGGGATATCGCATAATTTTGCGCATAGTATCAAAAATTCTTCGCCCGTCATATAACCGTAAAAGTTTGGCACGTCCGGCAAATAACCGAACACTGCACCGCTTTGCCCGCCAAAATGCTGTGGCTTATTCATTATGCTAACACTACCGCTTGTTGGGCGAATTAAACCAACCATCATTTTAAGCGTTGTCGTTTTTCCTGCTCCGTTTTTGCCAAGGAAACCGCAGCAGCAGCCCTCCGGCACTTGAATGCTTGCTTCGTTTACTGCAAGCGTAGTTTTGTATTTCTTCGTTAAATTTTTTGTTTCTACTGCGTATGTCATTGTTGTCTATTCTCCTATCTATTTTGAATGGGGCTACAGCCCCAACCCCCATCGTTCCGCCGTTGTTGGCGGCGTGGCGCATTATGCGCCAAAATCAGTTCCTGCTTTTTTTTCTTCAAGCTCTGCGGCTTTTTGCTCCAGCTTGCCTGCGCCTATTGCAAAATAAATTATTGGACCGATTATTTGCCCAAAAACGATAATGATAATCCAAATAATTTTGTCTTCACCAGGTACTTGCTTTCTTATTACACTAACAAGTCCTGTTATCAGCAATATCAATTGCAAAATAACAATAGGTACAAGTGCCATAATTAAAACACGCATGTCTATTCCCGTAAGCTCGTAAAAGTCGTTAAAACCAAAAACTGTTGTCATATTAGTTACCTCCAATTAATTATTGTTTGCGAATTGCGTACCCTATCGTATTCAATTGTGATACGTATTCGCCCGGGCAAGAAACCACTGTCTAGCAAGTTAATTGTTTGGAAGAAGTCACCGGTAATGTCTGTGCGCATTTGAAAACCGTTCTGTTCAAACAATAGATACATATCCCCTTCTCCATTGGAACTATCTACGTGGAAGTTTTGCATTTCCACAGAATCCAATGTAAATGTTCTGCGGGATGTACCGTTGCCGCTACGTGCAGCTTCGGTCCAAGTTCCGTTACGGTAGTTGGAGCTGAAACCAGACCATACACCACGGTTCATAGTTGCGCCGGAGAATATTGAATCGTTTGCTACGCTGCCTGCAAAGGCTATTGTGGAACCTATAAAAAACCCGGTGGACAGTACAAACAAAATAACTGTAGCTATAAGGGCTTTTTTAAATTTGCCCGGTGCAGGCACATCCTTTTTTGTGCGCCCCACCAAGAAGTAAACCAGCAGCCCTATACCGTTGGTAAGGAATAAAACCGCCAATACCCAAAGCGTCGGATCTTGCTCGCTTTTTACTTTTGCATCGTGGTATGTCCACAAGCACAAGAATACTTGTAGCAAAATTATTGTTGCTACAAAAGCAAACACAGATAAACCAAAAAGCACTGCAATTGGAACAATAGTCATGAATAAATCACCTTTCTATTAAGCGGGGCTTTGCCCCAAAATTTGTTATTACAATTGCCGCACCACAAAGGGATACAGCAAAGTAGTACACCAAAAGCAATACAACCATCCCAACAAAACCGAAAATAACATATGCTGCAACAAGCATTAATAGTGCAATAGTCGCAAAGCATGGGGCAAATACCCATAACCAATGTAGTTTTTCCTTAGCCTTATATTCGTACAGTTTTGCCCTAAGTTGGTTTTTTACAACACTTGGTACATCTTCATTGTGGGAAAAGTACGCTTTAAGTGTGTTATCTAAGTTTTTGTCGGCTTTCATTTTTGCAACACCTCCTTTAAAATTGCACGAGCTTTGTGCAATCGGCTTTTTGCCGTGCCGGCAGGGATTTTTAAAATAATGCCAATTTCCTCAACTTTGCAATCGTCAAAATAGTGGAGGACAAGCGGAATGCGAAGCTTGTCGGGCAAACCGGCGATTGCATTGTGCAACTGTTCTTGCATCAGCGTTTTTTCAACTGTTTCTGATGTGGGGTTTCCTAAGCTTTGCCCGCCACTCCATTCTTCAAGTGTTATTTCCGGGGCAATGTTTTGCCTGCGTTGTATTTTTCGGCGAATGTTTTTCCACTTACCCACCGCGATGGAAAACAGAAACGACTTTGGATTTTGCGCAGCATCTATGCGCCCTATCATTTCAAATGCTGCAAGAACGGTTTCTTGGTACAGGTCACAGGTAGCGTTATATTCCATTGCCAAGTATCTGCAAAACGTAAACACATCTTTTTCGTAGTTTTCTAAAAAATTTTCAAACTCAGCAACTGTCACATTTCCACCGCCCTATGATTATATATTGTCGCAAGTTTTTATTCGGTTCAAAAAATTTTGCAATTCTTTATTTTCTTGGAGGGGTAAGTATCAAACACAAACTACGCAGCTTACGTTCAGGCGTTGGCTCATTTTGCACAAGCGACATAATAAGTTCACCTATTTTTTCTAATGCTTCATGAATTTCTTCTGTCGTAGCGTAAATGGGCGCAGTAGTAAATGCAGATGAATCCTGTACTATGTCGATGTCTTTTGCTTCCGAATACGCTTTAAACTCACCCATGACCCCCAGCATAAATTGACTGAACAGTTGAAAATATCCTGCTCCGTCATTCTCCAGCACAATGCGCTCGATATCCAAACCCAGGTCTGCATTTACAGAATAGGTTTTTTCCACTGCTCCTCTTATTTGCTTTTCACCTACTACTTTTATTATTTCTGCGTCTAGCAACGCTTTAACGTGGCGGTACAATGTCGGCTGCGGTATGTCTGTAAATTTTTCTAAAAGCTGTTTTGTCGTTATTTCCCCTACAGTGTGAATTTCGAAAAAAATACGTGCCCGCATAGGCTTTGCTAAATGCTCAACTATTTTGTGTTGCATTTTCGCACCTCCATTATCATTATGCGATAATGTTATCACTAAAGATAATAAATG
>Ga0131853_10025598_pt1 | contig 10633 bp, 5 predicted proteins | sample TergutLab28metaG_FD_92764 | JGI IMG/M metagenome (GOLD analysis project Ga0131853, IMG submission 92764) | Labiotermes labralis P1 segment gut microbial communities from Petit-Saut dam, French Guiana - Lab288 P1 (version 2) (version 2) | ecosystem: Host-associated > Arthropoda: Insects >... | reverse complement strand
CATAACGAGTGCTTCATTTCGCAACGCCTTTATGTGGATGTGCTGTTTGAAAGTGGGCGAGCCAATGATTTCCTTAGTAATCCGCAATTAATGACAGAACGATTCATAGAAGCCGTACAAACCAAGCTACACAGCATGGAGATTGATGGCATTAGCTACAAAAAACTGGACGGTGACGAATACTATCTGCAAGAAATTTTTGATGGTGAAGAACTTCTTGCCAACCTTGACAAAAATGCAATCGCCGTCAAAAATAACGAGCGAAGCGTCTATGACCACATTATGTATGACCCAAACAGCACAACGGTTGAAAAGCCATTCGCCGTAGCACTTAACAACGACCCCGAAGTGCGAATGTTCTTCAAAATACCAAGCAAATTTAAGATTGAAACCCCAATCGGAACTTACAACCCCGACTGGGCCGTATATTTGGACAGAAACGGCGAACAAAAGCTGTATTTCATAATCGAAACCAAGGGCACGTTGAGTTTAGAGGGCTTGCGAAGCCCCGAACGCCAAAAAATTCATTGTGGCAAAAGGCATTTCGCCGCCGTTGATAGTGGTGTGGAGCTCCGGACGGCTGTTGTTTGGGATGATGTGAAGGTTAGAGGATAACAGAAAGAGAGGTTTTATACTCGCTAAACTAGGGCGTGTTGCCACTAACAAAAACGCATCTTTACGGCCGATATTTCCACCACTCTGCGTCAGCTCCTCCTAGCGCACCTTTGGGTGCGCGTCGTCATCACTTCCTTGATTGGCGAAAAATCGCCTCGCAAATCTGCATTTTCTTATAGTGGCAACACGCCCTAGAAAATGGGTCCGCCGCTCGCGACCAACCGCCCCAGCCACTTCGCGATTTTGTCTACTGATTAAAATTAGAACAGTATTAATACCTCGTTCAATACTTTGTATTAACACTGTAAACTATCAGGGGCATCGCTTTAGCGTTGATGGGTTGCTGCCCGCAACAACATACCGTGTTTACGCTGCTTTTAACGACAGCGGCAACGAAAGCTTTGTATTTATTGGCGAAATAAGTACGGGGGTGTATAGGTAAAAGAAGGGATTAAAATCCCCGTTGACAAGATTATGAGGTATACCGGCTTAACTTATGAGGAAATAGAAGATTTACAAAAAGGGTATTGATATGAGGATTAGTATAAGCCAGTATTTTTGTTCACACATTCAAACACACGAAAAAACCCGCCATGGTAAAACACCGCAGCGGGTTTTTTCTTTTCCAAACAGCCCATTTACAAAGATATAACGGGGTTCGGATAGCGAATACTTTTCCGGAGAAGACCATAATGGAATTATTATCCAAAGTTCAATCACAAATAATAAATTGAGAAGACCCACTAACCGAAATGCCTATATTTAAATCATTTACTTCAGAATGAAAAGGTATCTATAGAAGATTTTACTAAGTGTTTGCAACTACCAAAGGTTAATTAATGCAGTATGGAAACAAAGGAGGGTACAGATCAATCACCTTGACTTTGAAACCAATTTGTCATATAATAACTATAGACAGTATAATTTGAAGCACTCCTAAATTCAAAGGAAGGGTGATTGTAGTGCAATTGCCATATGAAATTAGAGACCAACTAATACAGTGCATAGGCTTGTGTTTTCACTACAAAGATAATGTAGAAGCTTTTTTTATTTCGTGTGGAGTGGATAAAAGAACGGCTTCTTTGCACAAAGATTCTGCTAAGTTTGTATGGGCAAGGTCTTTGCTAGCTGAATTAGATGGCAGTGAGTATGGGCTTTCTATTCAAAAACAAATTCTAACTGGGATGTGTAAATTTAGAACACTTCCAGACAAGGATGTACCTAACCCTAATGCAGGTCTTGATGCACTAAGGAGGCTAAAGGAAATGACTGTCGAAAATCAGCTGCTGATTGAAGATAAGAAAAAGGAAAGCGTACACAAGAAACAGATCCAAGAGGAAAAGGTCAAGATAGTCCAAAATAGAGCAAAAAAATTGGAAGAGCTTAAGAATATTTTTGTTTCATCAATTTATTCCAAAAATCGTCAGGGAGCAGGATATGCACTTGAAGATATACTGACAAAATTATTTCCAATATTTGAGATAGAATATAAGAAGTCTTATAAAACAGAAACCCAGCAAATTGATGGCCATTTTAAATTTGAAGGATTTGATTACCTCGTTGAAGCCAGGTGGAGAGAAGGTTTGCCAATTGAAAGTGATATAGGAAGCTTCAAGAGAAAAATTGACACCAAGCTTGAAAGTACAAGAGGTATATTTGTATCAATTAATGGATTCAAAGAAGATGTGCTTAAGACCTTTGAGGGACAGGGGAGTAATATTTTGTTCTTCTGTGGCCAAGATATTACATATATTCTCGAAGGAACGATTGCACTAGATGAAGTAATTCGCAATAAGATTGATAAAGCAGCTCAGACAGGAAAAGTATATTACCCTGTGAGGCTAATGATGTGATAAGGTGCGTTTTTGCAAGTTTAAATGCTGCCATATTTGATAAAAAAAGAAAATAGATTCTAAAGCACAGGGTCATTTAATGCTCTGTGCTTTTTATGTCAAGGATGTATTTGTAACATTTGGGTCATATGTAATAATGCCAATCACCGCTTGAAACAAAACAAACTTCGTCTGTATGCCGAAGTCACCGGAATAAACCGTACCACCATAACAAACCTTATCAACTCTATACATATCTCCGAGTCCATTATAAACGGCAAGGAGAAACAATATGAAATTAAGATAAGGTATAAATTTCAAAGTGTTAGAACAAAAAAAGAAACTTCGTATGCAAACGAAGTTTCGAATGGTTTGTGCAAAGCTGTTAGTTGATGTTTATCCGAACCCACCTAACAGCCAGGTTGCTACACATTACCCTCACATATGAGCGAGGGTAATGTGTAAAGACGGAGAAAGAGGGATTTGAACCCTCGCGCCGGTCACCCGACCTACATCCTTAGCAGGGACGCCTCTTCAGCCACTTGAGTACTTCTCCAATATCAAAAACAGCTTGCTATGATATTGTAAAACATCTTGCGTGATTTGTCAATAGCAATTTTTAAAAATTTTGGTCGTATAGCAAACGACATTGAGAAACGTGAAGTGTCAAGTCTGGAGGTTTTGGTACGCAGACCCCGTACTGATTATTGTTTGTCACTGTGTTCTTCAGCGGCTGCTTTTTCCAATTTAAGCCCGAATTCTAATCTTTTGCTAAAATATTGGTATACAAATGAAATTATTACTAAAACTGCGCCCATTACAAAATATGAGAAGATGCGTCGTTCTTGTGTAAGAAACTGCAAGTCAAAGATAAATAGCTTTGCCACAGAAAACAGCGCAAGCACAAGGCCAAAGCGGCGCAGCAGCGCGTATCGGCGTATAAAACCAAGCAATGTCCATAGCAAAGCTGTGACGATGTATGTGGCAGATATCCAAAAACTAGCAAAGTCAAGATTATAATTAGTAGTAAGATTGGCAGTGAACACAAGCACAAAGTATGTCGAAACAACCAGTGGCAGATATTGTATGCCTATAAGCTTTTTAACAACAGCACGGCGAACAAGGTCGTACACAACATATATGCCAATGCCCTCTATAGATACCAAGATAAGTGTTGCAATAACGATGATGTTTGTTGGATGGTCTGTCATTGCAAACGTGCCTGTCGTTGGACCTTCAAGCAGGTTAAGCACAATAATCCACGCTAAGGCAAGGCCACCAAGGCACATCGAAATTATATGCATACCGCCATCCGCCAAGCGTGGTATTTTTACACATACCTTTCCGTATGCAAGCGTAAAAACCGCCATAAAAGACAGCATCAAATAGTCTACCGAAATTAAGCTGTACGGAAAATTTATCAAAAGACTATCCCACAGCCGCGATATCATATACAGACCAAATATCCATAAGTTAATTGCATTGCAGTATTTAAACACACGCTGAGCCATCGCAGGTATTTTGTTGCGCAATGTAAGCATAACCAACACAGCAAGACCCGCCGCAGTAACAGAGCCATACTGCAATGTAAATTCGTCTATAAATGATGCAGACCACATTACGTCCGCCATATTTACAAACAAAAACCACATAAGACCGGCACAACCCACCGCAAGGCTACCGATGTAAAACAGCAGGTGCCCTCTGTATACCGCATATATGGCCAAAACAGCCGCCAGAAGCATCCACGCAGGCACCAGCCATTCTGCCGCATTCCACATTCCTGCAACCTGCATAGGCACAAAGGCAAAGGCAAATATAATAGCTGCTATCTGCATCAAATTAGCCATGGCACGGCTACTTTCAAATTTACGCGCAATAAAATATCCGGCAGCAAAATATATTACAGCATATAATGCAAGAGCAAAACCCAAATAGTCATCCCAGCCATAGCTACTAATATTGGCCAGCATAATTAAGCTTCCAAAAAATGTGTTTATACTTACTAAAACAACATCACTGATACGAAATTTTGCTTTAGTGATGTATGTAGCAACAATTGGTATTACGTTGTAAATTAGCATAGCAAAACCAATGTAAACCAGCCCTATGGCTCTGTCAAAAAGAGGGTCAAACCTGCCTATTTCTGCCGTAATAAATATTGTGCCTATTATGTTAAGACACAGACCCACAAAGGTGGCAACGATCCATTTATTGCGAAACGCCAACGCAAGTGCCAAAAGGTTAAATAAAACAAAATACACCATCATGCCAAAAACAAGAGGACGCAATGAAACGCCGCCATCTAACAGCACAGAAAGTATAGGCAAATATCCGCCAACCAGTGTTATGCCCAGCAGCGTTTGAGCATTATACCTGGTAGAAAGATAGAACGCAATGGCCGTTATGGCCACACAAATAATCAGCGCAGGGTACATGCTGATAGTTTGGTGAAAAAAATGTCCGACAGCAAGAGAAGTGTACAAAATACCAACGCCGCCCGCTGTTATGCCCAATGAAAATATATTGGCGCGTCTGCGGTTCATAATTTCGCCTGCTGCCAAAAAGCCGGTACCCATTGCAAAACTGACCCATATATATCCAAATTGGCCGGCAGCAATTGCGCCAATGATAAACAAAATTATGCCTATTGTGTTAAGTATGTTAAGCCCTATATATTTTTCGAAATTATTCTTGCTGCTAAGAGCAGTTATTTGCTCTCCTGTGACATTTTCTTGGCGCAAACGTGCGTATTCGGTCTTTTCAGCCTCAGTTATACTAGTGTTTTGTGCATTTTCGCGTGCCTTGTTGATGTCGCCAATTATTTCATTTTGAAGATTTTGTATTTTTTCTTCGGCCGCGGAAGAAATTTCGGCATGAAATTGATTCGAATATTGCTGTAATTGTTGCAACCGCCATTTTATGGCCTTTTCAAGGGCGGCCAGGCGGTTAATTTCTCCTTGTGTTTCGGCGGCAAAAAACACGTCCATCTTATGCTGTGCTTTGTCTGCCAGGCTTATTTTTTCGTTGAAATATTGCTCGTACAGTGCATTTTTTAAAGCAGAATTGTCTGACGAGAGTAACGCCCTTTCAGCCTCATTTTTTTTCAAAGATGCTAAAAGCTTATTGTTTTTCTGCAAAAGCTCGGTATTTTCTTTAAATGCATCACTTTTTTCAATCTCTTTTAACTGCGTATCTATCTCATCAATCGCCTTGCGTAAACCAAAAACAAGGTCGCGTATGTTGCGCTCCATAAATAACCCCTCCTACGACAACATTATGATTATATATTAGCATAATTCATCAAAAAGGGCAAGACACAAAAAGGTGGCCTCACGGCAATCTATCTTGTCATTCTGAGCAAAGCGAAGAATCTTTTGCATGGCCAAAACAAGATTCTTCGCTTTGCTCAGAATGACAACGATGCACAAAAAAAGGCGGCCACCGGCCGCCTTTTTAAATTTTTCGTTACCTTAATCAAACCAAACAGTTGCAAAATTATGATGTCCCCATGGCGCAATTGTAAAGCCCTGTACATTGGGTGCTGTAGCCATCAGTGTTTCGCCTTGGTTTAAAAGAATCCACGGTGCTTCATCACGCAATATCTCTTGTATTTCGGCGTATATGGCCAGGCGGTTTTCGGGGTCTGTTTCCCTGCGTCCTGCCTCTAATAGCGCGTCAACTTCCGGGCTGGACCAAAACGTGCGGTTGCCCGCGCTGCCGAATTGTGATGAATGGAACAGCGGAAACAGGCCGTAATCTGCATCGCCTGTCACAGATACCCAGCCAAGTATAAACATATCGTGTTCACCCATGCCGGTTGCGTCAAGAAAATGTATCCATTCCATGCCGACTACTTCTACAATAATATTAAGAGGCCGCAAGGAGACTGCTATGATTTCCGCAATTTGTTCACGCTGCCAGTTTGGAATATTATACCAAATGGTGGTATGAAAACCATCTTCCAGGCCCGCCTCGGCCATTAATTCTCTTGCTCTGTCCAGGTTTACATCAAATGGCTCTACGGCATGATGCCCCCACGCAAGATTAGAAACAAAACTATCGGTAGGTAAGCCCGCGCCTTCTAAAACAACGTCTATTATCATTTGCGCATCAATTGCGTAATTAATCGCTTGGCGCACGAGAGGGTTGCTTAAATACGGGCTTTGGGCGTTAAAGCCTATATAGTTATTCGAAAGATTAGGGCGGCGCACAACATTTATATCAGGTGATGCCTCTGCCCATTCAAGGTCAAAAGTCGAAACAGAGTCAACTATATCTACCTCGCCTGCCTCTAATGCCAACAAACGCCATTGCTGGTCAGGTATAGCTATAAAAGTAAGTGTTTCAATGCGTGGTATTTCACCCCAATAATTATCATTTCTTACCATTTTTATTCTTTCCCAATGCAGTAATTCCTCGAGCATAAAAGACCCTGTGCCTATCGGATTTTCCGCAAAAGCTTCCTCACCTATCCTTGTCATATAATCCATCGGCACTATGCTAAAGCCAACATGCGCAAGGTTACGCAAAATCGGTACAAAATCGTAATGCAGATGTACGGTAAAATTATAGTCGTCAATAACAGTAACATGGCTTAACATTTCAGTAATTGCCCACATATCCGCGGAATGGCTTGCACGCTCGAGAGAAAACTTTACGTCATGCGCCGTAAGAGGGTCGCCGTTGTGGAATGTTACGCCGCGGCGCAGTTCCATATTAACAGTGCTTGCGTTAGGCATATTCCATGCTATTGCAAGGCCGGGCTCTATTTCCATTGTGTCAACATTCATTGTAAGCAACGAAGAAAACAGCATGTTGTTGTTTAAATTGGTTGCGCTGCCGTTGTGCACGATAGGATCCATGCTCCAAGCAAGGGCTTGTACTGCCACAACGAGGTCTGTTTTTATGTATCTGCTGACGGCTATCGTACGGCTGCCGCCATCCCAATCCAGCACATAACCAACACTTTCCAGCACAGAGCGAATAGGCAGCATTGTGCTGCCGTCAATAATCTGTGCGGGTACCTCCAGCGCGTATGCCCTGCCGTTTGCAGTAAAGGCGGTGCTGTTGATTGTAATATCAACTCTGGCGTTTTCGCGGGTAAGTGTAACGCGCCTTGTTTCTTGATTCCAGTCTACATCAAAACCTAATGCCTCAAACACGCCGCGCACAGGTACAAGCGTGCGTCCGTCAATAATAACGGGTTGTTGCCCATCGAAATTAATGATTTCGCCGTTTACTGTGACATTGATATCGTCAGCAAAAACAAACGAAGGCATAAATATAAAGGCGAATACAAGTGCTGCGCACATTACAACAAGCTTTCTTTTCATTAATTTATCATCTCCTTAAAAAATATTTTCCTGCAAGTTAATAATAGCTCAAAATCCACCAATTGTCAACACAAAAACGCCGCCCTCTTGGCTAAGGACGGCATTTTTGCTAGCATTTTGGTGGTATGTTTTTTTATAAAATATTAGTTTACTAACTGTCTATATACGGTGGCCGGGCTAAAATATGCCGTTGTACTTCCATTTATACCTGCAAACAAAGAGCCTGCTGCCCTATGCGTATTGCAAATCAACGCCGCACCACTATCGCCCGACCAAAAAGTTGATCCGTCCCTTGATTGATACTCTATCACTCCGTGAAACTGACGATTAGTTCCAAATATGTTTGCTATCATGGAATGATTTATTCTTGTAACAGCGCCGGTTACATGCCTTCCCTGCGCGCTTCTGGGATAAACCCAAGCAGCCGAGTTGCCGCCAATAGGGGCAAAGAAATTTGTTATGTCTCGTCCTAAATGCGGAATACGAGTTGATACACGATATCCGTCTGCCATATTTATTGCGGCTGCATCCAGACCTATGCCCGGCGCAAATCCATTGCCCGGTCTTATGTGCCCGATGGTAAACTGATTTCCTTCGTGACGGATTACATTTCCTGCTGAAGTTACACCATGGCTGGCTGTGAAGGCAATGATTCCCATAGAATTTGCAGAATGTCCTAATGTGGCAGGTGTCAAACTGCCCTGTACGTTTATGCGTATAGGAGTTCCCATAGGATAAGTACCCGGAAATCTTGATTCCATTCTATCATTGGCATCAATATACCCATTTTCTATTTGCCACTCTCTTACCCATTCGCTTTCTCTTACCCATTTTTCTTCATCATACAGAACTTCGTTGCCGTAATCATCAACATAACCTATCGGGTCGCCGGTACCTAGACCAAACCATTCTCCTTCTTCATGAACACTCGCGCGCAACATTCCGGCAGGTATTCCTGTATATTCAAGCAAGGCATCAACAAAAACTAAATATGCCTCGCTGGTGAATGTTACAACATAAAAATTATCAAAACCCGGTTGCGGTGGCCCAAAAGTACGTATTACAACCGGGTCTGTGCCGCCTCTGCTTTCGCTTACGCTAACATTCGCATTGCTGATCATCTGTGCAAACTCACCGAGCAAACTATGCTCAATACCGATACTATGTGGGTTAATGTCGAGATCAAAACCATCAAGCAAATACCCATCAAATTCACGGCTTTGCCTGTGGCTTATAAATTCATTTAAAACCCCCTGCAACTCCACCAGCTCTTCTTCATCAATTGTCCTTACTCCTGCGTAAACATCTGCGCCGTTAGTCCAAAACAAAATAACAGCAGTCAGCACACCTAGTGCGCACATGGCCACAACTTTTGACATTTTTTTCATTTGCAAAACCTCCTTGTTAAGGAAAATATAGTATACACATTATACCATAAGTTGCTTTTTTTTTTGCAACATTTTTATTATTACATTTATATTACAGTTTACAACTCGATATCAAGAACAACCGGGCAATGGTCGGACCCCATCACATCAGGCAAAATTTCTGCTTCTGTAATTTTTTCCGCAAGCCGTGTACTAACAACAAAATAATCTATGCGCCAACCTACGTTGCGCTCTCGTGCGCGCGTCTGTACAGACCACCACGTGTACGCATCCTCGCGTTCGGGATATAGATGCCGAAAAGTATCTACAAAACCCGCGTCAAGCAGAGCAGTAAATTTTGCCCGTTCTTCATCTGTAAACCCTGCGTTTTTTCGGTTAGTTTTGGGGTTTTTAAGGTCAATTTCTTTGTGCGCTACATTTAGGTCGCCGCATAATATTACGGGCTTTTTAGCATCCAGCATCAAAAGATATTGCAAAAAAGCATCCTCCCACGTCATGCGGTACGGCAGACGTTTAAGCTCGTTTTGTGAATTTGGCGTGTAGACATTTACAAGATAAAATCCATCATACTCCAGCGTTACAACACGTCCTTCGGTGTCATGCTCTTCCGCTCCAATACCATATGCTACCGATAGCGGCGTTTGCTTTGTAAATATAGCCGTACCGGAATAACCTTTGCGCACAGCATCATTAAAATAATAAGAATATCCGCCAAAATCGCCCTCAATTTGCCCTATTTGGTTTTGCTGCATCTTAGTTTCTTGTATACACAAAAAATCAGCGCCCGATGCGGCCAAAAAATCTAAAAACCCTTTTTTAGCGCAGGCACGCAAGCCATTAACATTCCATGATATAAATTTCATAATATAGTCCCCTTTCCTTAAATTTTCTGAAGATATTTGTTTAATGTTATCGCAAAGGTTGTTAAATGTCAATATAAAGCGAATGATATTCACCAAAATGGCAACTATAAATAATTCTATTTTAATATTTGACATAGAGCACACTCCATTAGGTTAACATTTTAAATCAATTCTTGGAGGTATGGGTCATGACTAAAACCGCATTAATAACAGGCACAACAAGCGGCATCGGCAAAGCGTTGGCAGAAAGGTTTGCACAAGAAAAAATAAATTTGATATTGGTATCACGAGATATTGATAAACTAAACCAACAAGCAAATCTGCTAATAGGGCTATATGGCATAAAAGTCGATGTGGTTGCGGCCGACTTAGCAAAAGAAAATGCCGCGCTTGCGGTTTATGAGCAAGTAAAGCAGAAAGGCATAGAAGTACAATATTTAATTAATAATGCAGGGTTTAACGAGTGCGGCTCTTTCTTGAAAACAGACTTATCAAAAGAAATTGAGATGATAAAAGTTCATATAATATGCACCACAGAAATGATGAAACTATTTATCCCTGATATGGTTAAAAATAAGTATGGATATGTGCTAAACCTT
>Ga0131853_10025595_pt1 | contig 10634 bp, 6 predicted proteins | sample TergutLab28metaG_FD_92764 | JGI IMG/M metagenome (GOLD analysis project Ga0131853, IMG submission 92764) | Labiotermes labralis P1 segment gut microbial communities from Petit-Saut dam, French Guiana - Lab288 P1 (version 2) (version 2) | ecosystem: Host-associated > Arthropoda: Insects >... | reverse complement strand
TAGTAGTAGTAGTAGTAGTAGTAGTAGTGGTGGTGGTGGTAATAGTAGTAGTAGTAGTAGTGGTGGTGGTGGTGGGGTGGTGGTAGTATTAGTAGTAGCAGTAGTAGTAGTAGTAGTAGTAGTGGTGGTGGTGGTGGTGGTGGTAATATTAGTAGTAGTAGTAGTAGTGGTGGTGGTGGTAATAGTAGTAGTAGTAGTGGTGGTGGGGGTGGTGGTGGTAATAGTAGTAGTAGTAGTGGTGGTGGGGGTGGTGGTAGTATTAGTAGTAGTAGTAGTAGTAGTAGTAGTGGTGGTGGGGGTGGTGGTGGTAATAGAAGTAGTAGTAGTGGTGGTGGGGGTGGTGGTAGTATTAGTAGTAGTAATAGTAGTAGTAGTTGTGGTAGTAGTGATTGTGGTGGTGGTGGTGGTGGTAGTGGTAGTGGCAGTAGTAGTAGTAGTTGTAGTAGTAGTAGTGGCAGTAGTAGTAGTAGTAGTATTATGAAGCCCTCACTAAATATCAAGCTTCATATCTTCAGGCAGTCCAATCGCCCAAACAGGGTGTTCTGCACGTTGCATGCCAAACGTCAGATATTGTAAGAGTACTTTGGAGTCAATAATGCTACGTCAACAACAAACGCCCGACTACCAAACTTTACATCGTTACGAGCATTATATTGTTTACAGGTGCTGTACGGCGGCAGCTCCTAGGGACCGCATTCATGTTCACTGCAAAGGCCGGCACACATTAATGGCTCGTAATTCTGTTTCAGAACCGCGTAATGTGCCTACAGAAGGGCGGTGGTCATTCTGAACACCAGACAGGGTAACATAACTAAAAATAACGTTCTTTGATATCGCCTAATCAAAACTGCCCCTCCCCCAGCAGTAGCACTGTGTTCCTGCACAAGCCGAAACCTACCAACTGCACACTGTAGAGCTTCAAGGTTCATTTCCACTGGACCCCATCAGGATTTGGTTTGGACACGTGTCCCTTCTCAGACACTGTCTTGAAAAATAAAATTTAATGTTTTCCTCCATCTCACACCAGATCTCCCAGATTCTCTCTTGTCCTCCCTCACCGGCACCACACGTGATTGTGTGCAGGTTGAAATTAATGAACAGTTTCTTCAGCGACATCCCCTTCTACATATATTACCAATCAAGTACTGTTTTTTACTACCAATAAACACAACTGTATAGACCTTACCGAGGTGCTGATAAGTCCTTAGCCCGACCAGGAATGAAACAAGCTCGGAAGAATATCAGGGACGCGCACGATTTCAACAACATCGAGACACGAGCTGTCATCAAGTTTCTTTTCCTGCAAGGCAAGGCGCCAAAGTAAATTCACGCCATGTTGACAGAAACATTGGTTTGTTTCCTTCCTGGTCGGGACTTATCAGCACCTCTGTACATATCTGGGTTTTATTGGCAACTACTGCATGTTTCGGCTGCGCGCATCAGCCATAATCACGGAGTTTGTGACGACAGGCCACTACGTTTCTCACGCTTTGTGTGAAACAATGCCCTACATGATGAAGGCTGATGTGGACAGTCGAAACTTTCCATAAAGGTAAAAGTAAAGCGCACCTTTGTACAAGCATTGAGGCTGTGTACAGCCGTACGGCCTAGAGGGGAAATAGAAGTAGCTCTACTCTTTCTTGACCACGTCACTAGAAGGGTGTGAGGCGTCAGCGTCACGCCCCGGCCGCTCTTTACCCCCGAGAAAGACTCGGTACCCATCGTACAGAAGGCTGGGTGGGCCCCAGGGCTGGTCTTGACAGATGAGAAAAATCTCGCCCCCACCGGGATTCGACGCCCAGACCGTCCAGTCCGTAACCAGTCGCTGCTCAGACTACGTTACCCGGTACACGAAACATGCCGTAGTTTCTACTAGAAAACCAACCAAACAGCAGCTGTCTATCGGACTGTACGATAACACTTGACCGATAGAATATTTATAAAATTGCACCAACATATTTTTTTTTTACTCTCATATAATTAATAATAAAAAGTTATGTCAAGACTGTGCAATTATGTATATCCTATTGATTAGCGACCACAACGGTGATGTCCACCTGAAAACACTCGATTCAATATTTTCTCCTTCGAAATTTAGCGTGCATCGCGATACAATTCCCCTGGCCAGAGGGAGCGGGAATATGGGGGCAGCAAGTTTCCGATTGGCGCCAGCAGCACGCGAAGCTTTCGCGGTCAATAACTCTTTTAACCTTATTTTATTTAAGGTCAGGGAATTGTACAGAATTGTAACAGAGACGTAGAGGCACCAGCACTTCTGCTAACCTAGCAGTCAAACAGCACCAAGTATAGGCGGAATATTTCGTAGCGTTTTGACGTAAAAGGCTAAGTTAGCCAACTGTCTCCTGGTACATGGAACGTCATATATAATCGGGTAATTACCAACGCTTTAAAGGAACGTTCTGCCTCTACTCTGATGATGGGGGAAGAAGAATCAGTGACGTTTTTACCTATCCACCAAGTTACACAGTGTCATAATTTGGAACAGTGTTTCTCAACCGCCGGGCCGAGGCCCGGTACTAGGCCGTGGCATCAATAATACCGGGCCGCGAGAGATTCTCTTGGAATTGATAACTAATTTAAATGTAATTTTATATTTGTCAACATGCCACACCGTAAACATAATTGTACTAATACTCTTTATGATTATGCCATAATTAATTATTAATGCATTAATACTTATGTTAGTTTAATGTATGAACTTAAAAAAAATTGGAAAGGTACTGACGAGTATATCTGTTGGGACCGGGCCCTCGTCTTATGAAAAAAGAATTTACCGGGCCGCGGTCTCACAAAGGTTGAGAAACACTGATTTATCAGGCACTACCGTCTTCCCAGCCAAGTTAATTTACTCGGAATGAGAAGTAAAAGCAGATATCACTCCATAGTCTGGCATGTATTCAAAGGGGGGAGTGGACGTATAGCTCTTCTCATTCATAACCTTGGCACTATATGGTAGTGGGTCGACATAGCTACGCCTCGGCCGATGTAACCACGGAAAGAAGCCCAGATATGCATTGTGCAGGCGGCTATGTGGGTCCCAGGGTCGGTCTCGTTGAGTCTGAAGATGTAACGGAAGAAGCAAAAGTGCGGTTCCCAATGGTAATTACACAGGGTGTTCATAGAAATGTTGACCTTGAAAACCAGCAAATGAACAGGTATCCTGTGCTCGGAGTGCTATCTCTGAGATGTGTGTAATATTTTTGTCAATTAAAATAGGTCACATTTTTCACCAAAAACTTATTGCTCTACATCGTTGTTAGACTTGCAAAGTTTAATAATAATAATAATAATAATAATAATAATAACAGAAATGTGATTTCAAAAGAAGCCAGAAGATTCTAAAATATAAAGATCTTAAAATAGAAATAAAGCGCATGTGAAATGTAAAATCAAAGGTGTTACCAGTAATAATAGGGGCGACTGGGGATATTTCAAAGCCATTCAGAAAATACATGATAAACATACCGGGAAAACATGAAGTCAAGGAACTACAGAAAACAGCCTTATTGGGCACTGCACACATACTTCGGAAAGTACTAATGTAAAAGTACAATAGATTCAACACTGAAACTAACGATATAAGCACCATGAATAGTACAGACAGAATTCCTTAGGGACATAGATTGTCTCAGATATATAAGTATAAATACCCTGCATAAAGGAGATGATGATGATGATGATGATGATAATAACAATAATAATAATAATCGTCATCACAACGTCTTTCTCACAACAGATCCATAGCCTCTTCCAAATCGAGTTCTTCATAGATTGCGATCTAGTGCTTCCTTTTCCAAAGTCTTTCTTCTCCTTAAGGTCATCCAGTAGCTGCTTACTTCTTCTTCTCGTCTTCTCGTAACGTCTATCCTTCCCTCTGTCTTTCCATCAATAACGTGTTTTAGAATACTGCTCCTACGCAAGCTGTTACCAATCCAGTTATCCATCATTTTACTTGAAGTAGGATATTCCTTTCCTCCTTGACGTTACGTAATACGTCATACAACTGATCTTCTCTATTCTTATCCTAAACAACATTTCAAAAACTTTCAAAGCATTTCGGATTAATTTGACGTTCATAGGGCCGTGTATCTGAATATTATTCCTACAGTAAAACCAACTAGATGCACCAATGTATCAAATTTATTTTATTTTGGAATGACACTCTACATGTTTCGGACGGTCTTTCCGTCCATCATCAGGATTTCAAGACTGTACGTAGAGCAACAGGCATTTGTCAAACAGATACTGCTGTCTGCTTGCTAGAGGGTACCCCGTAGCAAGCAGACAGCGTTAGAGTGTCTTTCTAAAACAAATAAATTTGGTACACTTGTGCATCTAGTTGGTTTTCTATAGGAATAACATTTCGGATTACTTTCCCAAATGTCCGATTCTCAACACAATACCATCTTATGCTTTAAATTTAAGTCCAATTTTCTGGTGAAAAGAGCTATCTTGCTGAATTCTGTTACAGCCACGGCAATCCTGGGTACAATGCCACATGTATCTACTGCATCTTTTGCTATCATGCTGCCCAAACAGCTGAAATATTCCTTATTCTCCAATTGCGTTTGATCTATCATAATCAGTACATTGGACGGTTGTCTTCAGATTCTCATTGCCGTATTTTTCCCCACATGTATTTCCATTCCATAACGTCTTCCAATATCATTCAGTCTATCAACATGCACTGTTACACAGTTTTTCGTTAGCTAACTGCACATCGTCATCTGCGCACTTCACACTGCTAATTACTTGTCTTCCTACTTTGAAGTTTCCAAAATCATCGAGAGCTTCCGTAGTGAAGTATTCGCTGCACAATTGGTATATAATTGGTGACAAACAGCATTTTTTCAATGCCTTTCCCAATATACACATTTCTTGACTCCCCTCGGCCCAGTCGTAATTTAACTCCCAGATCCACGTTCAATTTCTGATCAAATGTGTTTCTTAAGGCAGCGAAACCCTTTGAACAGGGTGCTTCATAATATAATCCGGGATTACAAAATTTTATTATAGGAAAACCGTAGGACAAGTATTTACGAAACCTGTACAGATAGCAAGAAGAACTCAAAAATTATTTTCCTGGTAAGTTGTTTTTCATCGTAGTTCACATCTCTGCCGCTAGGCGAAGATGACCGCTCCTGGGGAGAAGTCGTTTTGTGTGTTGGAATATCGTATTCTATTGCCTTGCAAGTAGTACTGCGCTTTCGACAGCCATAACCTATTATAATTTCGGGTTCCATTTTAAAGCGACCAGTGTGTACACAGGAACGCACATTTTAAAACTAAACTCTCCATAGTGACACACAAAAAATAACCAACAAATATTTACCTAAAACAAAACTTACTCATTAAAATCCACACTCAGTTTTGTCTAAACCAGCTACATGTTCCGACTATGTTAAGCCATTCCAAGGCCGCGTAAAACTATAGAAAGAGAATGATAAACAGTAAATACAGTATTACTAGAAACTGAGTTATCATCTTTTATCACAAATTGTATTATAGTAATCTGATATTTACTGGACCGTGCATCATTGTGATAACTGAAGAATAAAAACCAACTAGATGCCACTTGTTATTTTATTGTACTTCTTATAGGCTCAACATGTTTCGGGCACTACTATGCCCATCATCAGGAGCTGGCGACTATGAAGTTTACACGACCAATGTGGTAAATATCATCATAGTCGCGAGCTCCTGATGATGGGCATAGTAGTGCTTGAAACATGTTCAGCCTATAAGAAGTACAATAAAATATCAAGTGGTATTTAGTTGGTTTTTTTATTCTTCTTGTATTATAATATTTGATTGTAATACATGTATTGTGCATGAAGAGAAAGGTGATGAACTGTACTGTTTTGGTTTAGATTAGCCTAGTATGTTAAGTGATAAGACACGTGCGGAATGCTTTATCTGGCGTTCTCTGAACTAGTCCAGGGTTCTCTGTGCTTTGCACTGACATTGTTACGAATTAACTAGCAGAAGTGTGCAGCTTCGAGCTAATGGATTATTTAAATAATCCAAGTGCTGTAGAAGGATAAATAGACTGATGGAAGGCGAGATAAATAGACAGAGACGTGTATAAATAATTAGGAAATTTAGCGGGCCTACACCAGAGTGGGCCAGAAGGGCAGTTGCAAGGAAGATGAAGAATAAGAGAGCGAATTTTGAAAGCGAATCGCGAAATAAATAATTAGACAATGAGAAATGAAATCAGGGCCCTGAAGGTCTGTCTACACCGCACTTTTGGTACATAATGGGAAGCGCGCATGTCGCCACCCGTCTGGGAACTTTAGCCCTCAGAACAAAATACGTTTGTTACACAAACATTATTATTATTGTTCAATTTGGAGGGGTAGAATAGGTTAAGGTACAGGTACTGGGCCGCGGGCTGGACGAGGGTGAAGCGAGGTTCAAGTCGTTTGGGGGTCACAGATCATTCTGTTCTCCATCTTGTTCTACTCGGTTCTGAGCAATAAAGTGTCTCTTGTTCTTCTTCTTCTCTTCTCCTTCTACTCTTCTTCTTCTCTTCTTCTTCTTCTTCCTCTTCTTCTTCTTCTTCTTTCGTTAGCACTACAGCCCACTGTGTGCTATGGCCTGTCGAACAATGTCCTTCCATTTTTTCCTATCTTCCACCAACTCTCTCCATCTTCTCACTCCCAGCACTTGAAGATCTCTTTCTACTTCGTGTTTCCATCTTTTCCCGGGTCTTCCCCCTCTTCTCGTCCCTTCCAGTTCTTGAGTGAAGATCTTTTTGGGCATCCTATCCTCCTCCATTCTCTCTAGGTGACCTAACCAATTTATCCCTTGCCCTTCGATGCATTTTACTATATTTTGGCAGTAGAATTGTCACGCCGAAGACCTTCATCACCATCTGTATTGGCAAACATCCTGTCACCGTGGCGTTGTCATTTCAAACGGACATTATCATGTAAAGAAATACCAGTAAAAGTGTTTTCTGAGGGCTGCAAAATTCCTTGTTCAGTAGTTTGAATAATTATACTCTTCTACGCAATATTTAATAGGGGCACGCGGTGGCGCAGTTGGTTGGGGCTCTGCGCTTCAAGCCGGAAGGTCGCGGGTTCGATTCTCGATGGTGTCATTGGATTTTTTCATTTGACATAATCGCTCCGGCCGCACTATGGCCCTGGGGTTGACACAGCCTCTAACAGAAATGAGTACCAGGAATATTTTCTGAGGGGTAAAGGCGGCCGGTGCGTAAGGCTGACAACCCTACCAGCTTCATATGCCGAATGTTTTGAAATCTGGAAGCCTCAACCTCCTGGAACCCTCAGGGCCTGTCCAGGACTCTAATGGGATGGCTTTAGCTTTTTTCGTGTTATTTGATTAGGGTGAATTTGTGATTGTCTTGGAAAACTGCGGACGTTTTGCATAATATTGTACTAAAATGCAAATTATTTAATTGGTGTTTTGTTAATTAGACGTATATGTATTACACACAGCTATATTTCGAGTAGAAACTTTAGATATCATGCTGTGAAGTGGAAATACTGCTCTCTAGTAATTACCTGCATTTCATGTGCATTATAGAAATACAGTGCTATTCAAAATGGTTGTCGGGGTACAATTGTCCAGCGGCAATTCCGCACCAAATTCGGGAAAAAACCACCATCTGACAATTCCATTCAAAGGCGGTATGCACACTTTCAAGAGACAGGGTGCGTGTGTATCCCGGAACTGAAGGTACGATTCAGAACCGCCATTGAAACCATCACCGTTGACACGTTATAAACAGTTTGGAACGAACTCGATTATCGTGTTGATGTTTGTAGAATCACAAACGGTGCACATATAGAGCACCTGTAAGGTATGTAACAAAACTTTGGAGTGTTGTTCTATTAAATAAAAGAACACATATACTGCTATCTGTAGTGTATTGTGTATGACAAGTTGTTAAAACACCGACAGTCATTTCGAATAATCATGTATTTAACAGAATTCGAGGACGCCAGTCAGTGGAATACAGTGAACACATTTACAAAACAACTCAACTCTTACTATCAAACTGAATACTATACGTACAATTTCATGTCGCTGTCCTTAGTGGTCTGCTACAAAGTTTTCTGGAAGAAGTTTTCTTAGAACTGAAATTTCTGTTCTTCGAACGTGAACTCCTAGACTTATAATCTCGGACACCCAAGTTTTTAACTTATGTGAACTTCACGACTTATAAGGAATAACGTAGTGTAATTTCTTCAATCCTTTAACTGCTACTTAGATCAAGCCATTCATATCAGTGTTTTTATGAAACTTCTGTATCTACTCTCTCATTCATGGAAAGATGTTTCGTATGTACAATAAAATGAAAAGACACGACAAACCACTTCAATAATTTCCACGTCTTCCGTGCATTACGAATAGATTAGGACTCGGTTGGAAGGTCATTGACACTTTGTGTCGTTTTAAACGAACGTATAATATAATATAATATAATATAATATAATATAATATAATGTAACGTAATGTAACTTAATGTAATATAACTTAATGTAATGTAACGTAATATAATATATTATATGAGTAAAACTTTTTCCTGATTATAATGTTTTTTAAATAGTAATAAAATAACAGCAAGGTTCAAATAAATTATACGAACGCGCGTAGTATTAGTGATAATAGTAGTAGTAGTAGTAGTAGTAGTAGAAGTAGTAGTAGTAGTAGTAGCAGCAGTAGTAGTAGTCGTGGAACATCAGACAATCCATGTCAGTTGAAGTATAAAAGTAACATATTAAGAAGCAATATATTTCCCTGATATCCTGAGGCCTGTGTTCGTGTCCGATTAATCCATTTCCTGGCCATCCCAAACTGTCATACTTTCTCACTCGCTGACAGGTTGAGCTATGAACACCTGACGGTCAGAGATGGCCCAATTGTCACAACAAAAAGCATTCGATGGTTTTGAAATCTGCGCAACACTCCGGTAGGCCTGCCATCTATCAGAATGCTATACAAATCATAGAAAATGCATGAAATCCGCAGCACTTCAGTTCCATTCTGGTAGAAAATTATTCTAAAATTGAACCTGAATAAAAAACAGACAAAATTGAGATATTGTGCTCCGGTAGCTACATACGAGGGAGAGTCAAATGAAATCCTTAGAAGTGCGATGTATATTTAATGTAAATACTTAAGGTTTTAGGTTCCTGTGACCGTGCATCGTGAGCAAATTGTGAAGAGAGAGAGAAAACCAACAAGATGCAAAAATCAGATGTTTATTATCAACACTGTCTCAACATGTTTCATGCATCATTATGCCCATCTTCAGGAGAACAAAGACCGTGTGTTACTGCATACGGTGTGCTACGCTGGTTTTGCTGGATGTGGTTGGTAGTGGTTGTAGGGCGCTGCGTTGTAGGATGCGCCCCACAACCGCTACCAACCACATCCAGCAGAACCAGTGCAGCACACCACATGCAGTAACACACGGTCTTTGTTCTCCAAAAGATGAGCATATTGATGACCGAAACATGTTGATACAGTGTTGATAATAAACATTTGATTGTTGCATCTTGTTGGTTTTCTCTCTGTTCACAACTTAAGGTTTTCAGTTGACTAACCTTCTTGTGTGTGTGTGTGTGTGTGTGTGTGTGTGGAATTTGTACTGGTACGTCTAATGGCAAGAGCGACGATGATAATGAAATAATAATGAAAATGATAATGATAACGATGATGATAATAATAATGATATTGATAATAATAACGCTCGTGCAATATACAGACAAATGTGATACCAGTAATAATAGGGCCGACTGGGACTATTTCAATGTCAATCAGAAAATACGTGAGCAACATACCAGGAAAACATGAAGTTAAGGAACTACAGAAAACAGCCATATTGGGCAGTGCACACGTAATTAGGAAAGTACTAATGTAAAAGTAAAATAGATTCAACACTGAAACTAACGATATAAGCACCATGAATAGTAACAACAGAATAGCTGCAACACTCTGTTCCCTAGGGAGATAGTTTGTCTCAGGAATATAAATATAAATAATTTGCATAGAGGAGATGGTGGTGGTGATGATGATGATGATGATTATAATAATAATAATAATAATACCAAAGTAAAAAGTCAATCTTAGCTGATACTTAAAACTTTCAACGCTATTTCATAGCAATTAAAAACACATTACTGCTAAAGAGAGTGGAATTGGAGCAGAAGGCAACACGGTGAATAGGATAAATTGTCATGAGGGTACTGACATAACATCTAATGTAACTTCAAATGTATTTTATACGACGCTATTGCGTGATGAAAATTGTGCAAAAGTTTTGATGTTCTTTCTGATCAACTAGATATTTGTAATTTTTTTAATAAAATAAGTGCGGTTTGAAATATCCTAATTTTATCGCTTGTCTGTCAAATGTCGAGTAAGATTCGACAGCGCTTTCCGCTGTACCGTGTCCAATGTCGAGTAGGATTCGACGGCGCTTTCCGCGGTACCGTGTCCAATGTCGAGTAAGATTCGACGGCGCTTTCCCCTGTACCGTGTCCAATGTTGAGTAAGATTCGACAGCGCTTTCCCCTGTACCGTGTCCAATGTCGAGTAAGTTTCGACAGCGCTTTCCCCTGTACCGTGTCCAATGT
>Ga0131853_10025593_pt1 | contig 10634 bp, 13 predicted proteins | sample TergutLab28metaG_FD_92764 | JGI IMG/M metagenome (GOLD analysis project Ga0131853, IMG submission 92764) | Labiotermes labralis P1 segment gut microbial communities from Petit-Saut dam, French Guiana - Lab288 P1 (version 2) (version 2) | ecosystem: Host-associated > Arthropoda: Insects >... | reverse complement strand
CCGCGTTGACGGCCCCGTCCGGCCCCGTATCGAGTTCGGTCATGACCATGACGGTGCGGCTCCAGTCGGAGGCGCTGGCGTGCCAGCCGCAGATGTGCTCCGTGGCGCCAGCGGATGACTATCTGATTCCGGCCGGTCTAGCGGGGCGGTCCGTCGTCTTGACTTCCGCCGCGAAGCGGCGCCACGTACCCGAGGAGATCCACAGCGACCCCGCCGCGCGGTCCTTCGTGTCGCGGACGAGAACCGTGTCCCCGGACGCCCCGACCTCGACGCAGTTGCCTTCACCAGCGGAGTAAGTAGCCACCCGCCAGTCCGACGATTCGATTATCAAAGCTCGCCCCTGATCGTGGTTATGAGGTTCCTTGATTCTGCAGGGCTGAGCGCACAACCCTTGATCATCGTAATCCGCGAGGAAATGTCCGCAACTTGCTTCTCCTCCTCGACGACCCACCCCGCACCCCAGCCCTCCAGGTACGCGGCAGGTCGGCTGTCGCGGAAGTCGAAGAGCGTGGCGGGCCCAGGCGGCGCTGGCGCGTCGGTCGCCGCGAACGGCAAGACTTGAAGCACGCACTTCGGGGATTCCGCCATCATGACAAGGTGGTCGAGCTGCGCTCGCATGACCGCCTTGCCTCCGGTGAGCTGATGCAGTGGTCCTTCCGCGAGCACCACCCAGAGCTGCGGAGGATCGTCGCGGTTCAAGATTTCCTGGCGCTCGATCCGGGCTTCGATGTCCCGAGCCAGTTCGGCCTCGGTAGCAAATGGCTTCCAGCTTCGGATGACCGCCGCAGCATACGGGAGAGTCTGCAGGAGGCCGGGGACAACGCGCATTTCCCACTTGTCGCTGACGCGTGAAAACTGGATCTGACCCGTATTTCGTGATGATTACTGACCCCGGTCAGTGGGCCAGGAGCACGCGCTTGCGGAGCAGGGGAAACGTGGCCCGTCCGTAGGTCTGGCGTTTGAGCATCTTGGTGCGGTTGACGTTGCCCTCGACCTTGCCCGAGCTCCATTCCAGGGTGAGGCCGTTGAGCACGGCGTCGTAGTCGCGGTTGATGCCGCGGACGAAGGAGTGCAGTTCAGGCTGGTCGTCGGCCTCGACGGCAGCGATCCAGGCGTCGAGGCGGTCGCCGTGCCGGCCGGTGAGGATCCTGGCGAACTCGGTGACGTGCCCGGCGAGGGCGTCCAGCTGCGGGCAGCGTTCCCGGATCCGGGCCAGGCTCTCCTTCTCCTCGTCAACCAGGCCGTCGGGGTCGGAGGCGATCCACCTGGCCAGGTCGCGGGCCTTGGGGCGGCTGGGGAAGGGCGGGGCGGCGCCTTCCTGGCGGAACTGCTGCACGTAGTCGCGGAGGACGCTGTAGCTGCCCTTGTAGCCGCGTTCCTTCAGCTCGGCGTGCAGCCGGGTGGCGCTGGTGCAGCCCTCGTTCCACCGCTGGTGCAGGTAGGGCTTGTGGCCGTCGAGGACCGAGGGGCGGCCGTCCCTGACCTTGGCCAGCAGGTCGTCGACGGTCTCGGCGTAGTAGAAGCGCCGGACGGTGCCCTTGGCCAGGCCGGTCTCGCGCATGACGGGCTTGATGCCCTTGCCCTGGGCCTTCAGCGACTGGACGAGGTCGTAGCGCTGCCGGGTGCGGGCCGCCAGGGCCGACTCCTCGACGCGCCGGGCGGCGGCCTCGGCCTGCAGGTCACGGTCGTCCGGCGGCTCGGGGGCGGCCGGCTCTGCGGGCTCTTCACGGACGGCTTCGTCCAGGCAGGAGCGGTGCCGGGCCGCGGCCTTGTCCACGTGCTCGCACAGGTTGTGGTAGATGTGCCACCGGTCGGCGACCTGGATCGCGTCCGGGGCGCCCTTGCGGGCGCCGTCGGCGTAGGCGCCGGCCCGGTCACGGCAGATGATCTCGATCCCGGGGTGGTTCTTCAGCCAGTCCGCGACGGTGCCGGCCTCGCGGTCGGGGAGCAGGTCAACGGGCTTCCCGGTCTCCATGTCGATGATGATCGTGCCGTAGTCCCGGCCGCGCCGGAACGCGAAGTCGTCGATGCCGACGACGGCCGGGCTCCCGGGCCCGGGGTCGGGCAGCGCCATGACCAGGCGGAGCATGCCGGTGCGGCTGGCCGGCAGGTCCAGCCGGGCGGCGAGCCTGGTGCCGGCCCGGCCGGCCAGGGCGAGGCCGACCGCGGTCAGCATCGCCTTCAGCTTCGGGGTCCGCCGCGACCTCGGCGAGGTCAGGCCCTCGAACTGCTCGGCGAAGGTGACCGCTGCGCAGTCGCCGTTGCCGCAGAACAGGCGCCGGACCTGGAGCCAGAGCGTCACCGGCTGCCCGCCGACCGGGGCGTCGGCGAGCCTGCGCCGGTAGCGGCTGTGCACGCGGGAGGAGAACTGGCCGCAGCGGCGGCAGGCCGCGCCGTCGGTGCCGGAGCGGGCCTGGATGCGCAGCCGGCCGTCTTCCAGCTCGGCGGTCTCGGTGACGATCCCGGCCAGGTGGGGCAGCAGCATTTCCGTGCTGATCCCGCATTGACATGACAAACACCCGATGACCTGCGACGATGACACCTGGACTCCTGGAGGGGCAGCTGGCCTAGACAACCGCTGATTCTCCGGGAGTCCCTTTTTTCTCTCCCGTAACACGCCGACTGTGGCTGGTAACGATCCGGATCGTTACGAACTGCCGCTAACGACGTCCCGCAGGGGGTCTGTTGCCGTCACGAAATACGGGTCAGATCCAATTTTCAGACGGTGTTGACACCACTCGGTGATGATGGCGGCCAGTTCCTCGTAGATCATGCGGTCGGCGAACCATTCGGGGAAGGTCTCCAGCAGGGTGAGCCGGTGGAAGCGCTCGAACGTGCCGGGCAGGCCGAAGAACTCGTCGCACCACAGGGCGAAGTCGCGCTGCGGCCGCCGCTGGCCGGTCTCAATCTTGCGGAGCAGGGACGCCGAGACGCATGTCTTCTCGGCCAGCGTCTCCTGGGTGAGCCCGGCCTTGGCCCGGTGAGCTTGCAGTTCTTCAATGAACATTGAGCGTGCGGTTACGGTCATGCGACCCAGCGTAAGTCGGACAGGCCGGACATCGCCGGTAACACACCGCGATTGTGGTCGGGAATTTCCTACAAGCCGGCAAGGGTCGTCTGTCAGCGTGAAGGCATGGGGAACATATCCGCGCCGACGGCACCCGTGCGAGTGCCCGTGGCGCACCACGGGAGGACGGTCAGCGGGCTCGTGCCCTGGCCGAAGATGAGCCAGCTGGAACTGGGTCCGCTGCCCACCGCGGCGTCCTGCGCCCGGCTCCACGCGCGGAACGTCCTGGGCGAGTGGGGCCTCCCGCGCGACACGATCGCCGACGCCGAAGTCTGCGCCAGTGAAATCATCACCAACGCGCTGAGGGCCACGCTGGCCCTGGCCGACCCGGAGCCCATCGGCCTCCGCCTCCTGGCCGGCCCCGGCCGCCTGGTCATCGAGGCCTGGGACTGCCATCCCGGGGAGCCGGCCCGCCGCCTCGCCGACGCGCACGAAGGCCACGAGACCGGCCGCGGCCTGACCGTCATCGAGGCCTACAGCCACCAGTGGGGCGTCCACCGCCTGAGCCAGCACGTCAAGATCGTCTGGTGCGAACTGCTCCTGCCTACGCGCATCTAGCCGGGCTGGCTGTTGTCCTTGAGCGAGCCCCAGCCGTGCCAGCTGTCCACCGCGATCCAGGCGCTGACGCGGCGGCGGTCGCGCTGCGGGTAGGGCTTGTCCATGTAGTGCCGGGCCAGGCGGTCGATGCCGGCCAGGCCGGGATCGTCCTTCATCTCGTCGAGGTGCCCGATGATGCTGACGTGGGTGTACCAGCCCGCCTCATCGAGCACGTTGAGCGCGATCCGGGGGTCATTCCGCATGTGCTCGAGCCGCTTGCGTCCCTCATCCATGTTGACCAGGATCCGGCCGTCGTCCCACAGGTACCAGGTGGCGGCGGACACCGGCTGGCCGTCCGATCGCAAGGTCGTGATGACCGCTGGATTCGGCTTGCGCAGCATGGTGACGACGGCCTCGGGAAGCGGTGGCTTGGACATACGGTCTCCCTCTTAAGCTGCGGTGACACGTTCAGCTGCCATGCTGCCCGCAGGGGGTTGCCGTACACCTGCCGTCGTCCGGGATCTACCAGCCGTCCAGATGCGACCTATAAAGTGCATAGTCGACTAAAATCGTGTAACGTCATTCCCGTGACTCTGACTATGCGCGGGCCTATCCTTGAGGACATGGTGAGCGCGCATGACATCTACGAGATGCTGCCCAGCGGCGTACACGCTGAGGTGATCGAGGGAGAGGTCATCGTGAACGCCGCCACCCCGGCTGGGCGCCATGCGCTGATTATTCAGTTCGTCCGGGATGCTTTCGCCAGCCGGGGCATCAAGAACCTGTACGAGAACACCACGCTCCTCGTCGAACCCGACGAGGACGCGTATGTGCCGGACCTGGCACGCTGGCCGGTGGAAGTTCTCCGAACGGAAGCATGGGAGTTTCCCGCGTCCGAGTGCCTGTTCGCGCTGGAGGTCGTGTCGGGAGATCGCGTCGGAAAGCGGCAGCGGGACTACCGGAAGGCGGCGGGGTACGCCCGGGGCGGAGTGCCGGTCCTGCTGATCGTTGATTCGGCGCAGCGCGTCTGCACTCTCTACACCGAACCGAAAGGTTCCGAGTACCTGGTCCGGCGCGTTACGGCGTTCGGCGAACCCGTGATCATCCCGGCGGGCGCCTTCCCGGTCACCCTCGCCACGGACAAGTTCTGACCGCTTCAGCGCTTGCGCTGGACCCGGGTTTCATCCCAGACCGGTTCCGGGGTCTCGCGGACCTGGCCGTCGGAACCGAAGACCAGGTAACGGTCGAAGGAACGCGCGAACCAGCGGTCGTGGGTGACCGCGAGGACCGTGCCCTCGTAGGCTTCCAGGCCCGCCTGCAGAGCCTCGGCTGACTCCAGGTCGAGGTTGTCGGTCGGCTCGTCGAGCAGCAGAGCGGTCGAGCCCTGCAGTTCCAGTACCAGGATCTGGAACCGGGCCTGCTGCCCGCCCGACAGGCGGCCGAAGAGCTGATCGCCTTGCTGTTCGAGCTCGTAGCGGCGCAGCACGCTCATCGCCGCGCCGCGGTCCTTCGCGTGAAGCTCCCACAGGATGCCCGTGAGAGTCCGCCCTTCCAGCTCCGGGTGCGCGTGGGTCTGGGCGAAGTAGCCGGGGAGCACGCGGGCACCCAGTTTCCAGGCCCCGGCGTGGCTGACCTCCTGCCCGGCGAGCAGCCGCAGGAAGTGCGACTTGCCGGAGCCGTTCGAACCGAGAACCGCGACCCGCTCGCCGTAGAACACCTCCAGGCTGAACGGCTTCATCAGCCCGGACAGCTCCAGGTTCTCGCAGGTGACGGCGCGGACGCCGGTGCGGCCGCCGCGCAGTCTCATCGTGATGTCCTGCCGGCGGGGCGGTTCGGGCGGCGGGCCCGCCTCCTCGAACTTGCGCAGCCGGGTCTGCGCCGCGTGATACCGGGATGTCATCGCGTCGCTGTTGGCCGCGTACTGGCGCATATCCAGGACCAGGCGCTTGAGCTGGGCGTGCTTCTCATCCCAGCGGCGGCGCAGTTCGGCGAACCGCGCGAACCGTTCCAGCCGCGCGTCGTGAAACGTGGCGAAGCCGCCGCCGTGCACCCACACGTCGGAGCCGCCGGGGGCGGGCTCGACACTGATGATCTTCTTGGCCGTCCGGGCCAGGAGCTCCCGGTCGTGGGAGACGAACAGGACGGTCTTCGGCGTCTCGTTGATCTGGTTCTCAAGCCAGCGCTTGCCCGGCACGTCCAGGTAGTTGTCGGGTTCGTCCAGGAGCAGGACCTCGTCGGGGCCGCGCAGCAGGGCCTCCAGGACCAGGCGCTTCTGCTCGCCGCCCGACAGGGTGTTCGCGTCCCGCCACTGCGCCTTCTCATACGGCATGCCGAGCGCGGCCATGGTGCACATGTCCCAGATGGTCTCGGCCTCGTAGCCGCCCGCGTCGCCCCAGTCGGCCAGGGCCTGGGCGTAGCGCATCTGGTCGGCCTCGCTGTCGCGCTCCATGATCGCCAGCTCGGCGTCGTCCACGGCCTTCGCCGCCGCCTGGATGGCGGCCCGGGAGACGGAGACGAGCAGGTCGCGGACGGTCCGGTCATCCCGCACCGATCCCACGAACTGCGGCATGACGCCCAGGCCGCCGCTGGTGGTGACGGTCCCGGTGTCCGGCTTCAGGTCGCCCGACAGGATCTTCAGCAGCGTGCTCTTGCCCGCGCCGTTGGCGCCGACGAGGGCCGCGTGATCGCCCTGCCCGACCCGGAAGCCGGCGTCGGACAGCAGCAGCCGCCCGTCCGGCAGGTAATAGTCCGCATGCGAGAGTTCCAGGTGGCCCACGGGCATCTATCATCGGGGGGCTTCCGCCGGCACGGCAACCGAATTGAGAGTGGGAGGACCCGCGGTGATCATTGACTGCGCGCACTATCGGGACGGCCGCAGGCACGTCGATGGCGCGGTGTCCGTCCAGGAGGCGGCGGCTCTCAGTAAGGAACGCGGCTTCACCTGGCTCGGGTTGTACCAGCCGGACGGCGACGAGCTGTCTGAGGTGCAGGCCGCATTCGGCCTGCACGAGCTGGCGGTGGAGGACGCGCAGAGCGTGCATATGCGGCCGAAGCTTGAGACCTACGACGGCGGTGTCCGGCTGGTCGTGCTGCGCACCGCCCGCTACGACGACGCCGCCGAGGAGGTCCAGTTCGGCCAGATCAGCGTCTTCCTCGCCCCGTCGTTCGTGATCGCGGTGCGCAGGGGAGCCGCCAGCGGGCTGCGCGGGGCGCGGCAGCGGCTGGAACAGCGGCCGGAACTCCTGGAGCTGGGCAGCCCCTCGGCGCTGTGGGCGATCCTGGACCAGGTCGTCGACGACTATCTGCCGGTCATCGCCGGCCTGGAGACTGACATCGACCAGATCGAGGCCACCGTGTTCTCCGGTACGGTCGCGCCGACTGAGCGGATCTACTCGCTGCGCGGCGAGGCCACTGACTTCTACCGGGCCGTGCATCCGCTGCTGGCCGTGATGAACACGGTCATGCGGGAGTTCACCGCCCCGCAGTTGCAGCCCTACCTGCGTGACGTTCAGGACCATGTCCTCCAGTGCAATGAGGAAGTCGCCGCCCAGCGGGAACTGCTCGCCTCGGTGCTGCAGGCCAACATCGCCGTGCTGTCGGTGGAGCAGACCCGGGTGAGCCTCCAGCAGAACACCACGATGGAACGGCTCACGGTCCTGTCGACGATCTTCCTGCCCCTGACGTTCGTGACGGGGTTCTTCGGCCAGAACTTCGGATGGCTGGTCGGGCATGTTGACGGGTTCGGGTCGTTCGCGGTGTACGGCATCGGAGGCCTCGTGATACCGCTGACGCTGCTGTCGCTGTGGCTGCGCCGCCGCCCGCCCGAGACCGACGCGGTCGGGGTCAGCGTTACGAATGGGGAAAAACAGCCCGTCCGGTGAGCGGGAAACTGGTAGACCATGTTGGATGAGTTTGGACTTCACCGCTATCGACTTCGAGACGGCGAACTCGAGCCGGGCGTCCGTCTGCGCGGTCGGGCTGGTGAAGGTCCGGGACGGGCGGATCGCGGATCAGGCCGGAGGGCTGGTGCGGCCGCCCGACGGGCACGATGAATTCCACTGGGCCAATATCGAGGTACACGGCATCACGGCGGACATGGTGGCGGGTGCCCCGCCGTGGCGCCGGGTCGGTCCGTGGCTGCAGAGCTACGTCGGCGACGACGTGCTCATCGCCCACAACGCCCCCTTCGACATGAGCGTCCTGCGGTACGCGTGCGCGGCCGAGGGGCTTCCCGTGCCCGCTGTCGACTACCTGTGCACGCTCGCCCTGGCGCGGCGGATGTGCGACATGCCGTCCCGCCGGCTGCCGGACGTGGCGGCCGAGTTCGGCGTCCTGCTCGCCCGCCATCATGAGGCCAGTGCCGACGCCCGGTGCGCGGCGGAGATCGCGGTCGCGATGGCCCGCCGGCACGGCTACGACAAAGTGGAGCAGCTGGCCCAGTCCTACGACGTTCCCGTGCGCCGTCTCGGCTGAGGTCCGGGGCTTGCGAAATTTCTGGTCCCGGCCGGGAATGATCAGGTTGCCAGGTCTGTTTGACCAGTGTCTCCCTGCTCCCCTCGGGTTGAGCAGTCTGGGGCGTCTAACTGTTCTCACCTGGTTTTAGTCAGTCGTGCCTGTTCTGGCAAACGGTTGCGACCGAGGCCACATAAGAAACTTATATAAGCTCGGAATGTATCTCGGTCCGGGCTGGTTCTCACTCAGTGCAAGCGCACGGAAACCTACGGGGAAGGGTGCACAGCGATGAACGGCAGCACGGTTTCGGCGGAAGTGGAACTGCGGCTCGTGGTCCGGGACGACGCGGAGGATCTGATCGTCCCGCTGGTGGCGGGCCTGTCCTACTCCTCCGGCGACCCCTACGCGGTCAGCATCGGCTTTCACGTCGGTCTCGACGAGCCGGTGGAGTGGACCTTCGCGCGCGACCTCCTGTCCGCGGGCATGTCGGCCGCGGCGGGCGAGGGCGACGTGAAGATCTGTCCGTCCGTCAACTCCCGGGGCGGGTTCACCGGGGTCGTGGCCAACATCGAGATCTCGTCCCCGCACGGCGCGGCGAGCTTCGAGGCGCCCGTCCGGGACGTCACCGACTTCCTCCAGCGCACCTATGAGGTCGTGCCGGAGGGTCAGGAAGGCAAGCACGTCGACGTCGACGCGGAACTGGCGGACCTGCTGCGCGAAACGCGCTAAGGGGCCGCGCGCCGTCGCGGCCGGCATGTCCGGCCGCCTCAAGGTGCAATCGATTGTGGCGGAAGCCACATAAGGCATTTATATAAGCTCGGAATGCATTCCGGGGCGCGAAGGTTCTCGTGTCCGGCACGGGACGAGAACCCACGGGAAAGGTTACGTAAAGGATGAACAGCGGCTGTACGGTCTCGGCTGAACTCGGGCTCCGGCTCGTCGTCCCCGAGGAGACGGTTGTCCCGCTGGTGGCCAGCCTCTACTACTCCTCCGATGACCCGTACGCGGTCCGGATCGCGTTCCACGTCGGCATGGACGAGCCGGTGGAGTGGACCTTCGCCCGCGACCTGCTGGCCTCGGGAGCCGAGGACGCGGCGGGCGACGGCGACGTCAAGGCCTGGCCGTCCGGCCGGTCGGCCAGCGGCCTGACCGGGACCGTGCTGAACCTGCACCTCATCTCCCCGTACGGCGAGGCGCTGTTCGAGGCCCCGATCCGCGAGGTGACCGAGTTCCTCGGCCGCACGTACCAGGTCGTGCCCAAGGGCGGCGAGAGCGAGCACCTCGACTTCGAGAAGGGCCTGGAGGAGCTTCTCCGCCAGGCGCTGTGACGGGGAAGGAGCGTATGCGATGAACAGCGGCGGTGGCGTGGTGACGGCCGAACTCGAGTGGCGGCTCATCGTCCCCGAGACGAAGACGGTCGTGCCCCTGATGGGCAGCCTCTTCTACTCCGCGGCCGACCCGTACGCGGTCCGGATCGCGTTCCACGTCGGCCTGGACTCGCCGGTGGAATGGACGCTCGGCCGGGACCTGCTGTCGTCGGGCATCGACGGCCCGGTGGGCCTGGGCGACGTCAGGCTGTGGCCGTCGGCCGACGCGGTCCGCGGCGCGATGCTGAACATGGAGCTTTCCTCACCGTACGGCCGGGCCGGGTTCGAGGTCCCGTCCCGTGAGGTCGCGGACTTCCTCCGCGAGGCCTACCGGCTGGTCCCGGCGAGCCAGGAAACCGAGCATATCGACATCGACGCGGCTCTCGCGGACCTCTTCCGCCAGGCTTCCTGACACCACTTTTCCTCGCGTTGCGCCCGGGGCGGCTGATGGCCGCCCCGGGTCTTCGTGCTGTTCTGCAAACGATTGCAGTCTATATAAGCTTGTTATATAAAACCGGAAATGACTTCCCGTCCGGCTCGGTTTTCACTCCCGTACACGGATTGCGAAGACGGGATACGACGGGATGGTGGACAAGAAATGAACAGCAGCGGCGTGGTGTCAGCGGAGATCAAGATCCGGCTCATTGCCCCGGGGAAGCCGGCCGTGCCGCTGTCGGCCGGCCTGTTCTACACGGCCAGGAGCCCCTACGCCGTCCGGGTCGCCTTCTTCGTCGGCCGGGGCGAGCGGGTGGAGTGGACCTTCGCCAGGGAACTGCTGGCCCAGGGCCTCGAGGGCGCGGCCGGCCTCGGGGACGTCCGGGTATGGTCCTCGCCCGGGCAGCGGACCGGCTTCCGCCGCGTGCTGCACCTGGAGATCTCCTCCCCGTCCGGGACGGCGCGGTTCGAGATTCCGGCCAGGGGCGTGAGGAGCTTCCTGCGAAGCACCTACGCCCTCGTGCCGGCGGCCGCCGAAGGCGAGCACATCGACTTCGAGACGGGGCTGAGGGACCTCCTGCGCGAGTCGCACTGACCGCCGCTTCCGGCGTTGAGCGCGTTCGAGAACGTCGGATATGGGAGGCGGCGAAGATCCGTTCGGGATAAATAGGTTTGAAAGGGTTTTCGATCTTGGCCGGCCGGCGCGGCGGCCCGCGAACGGGCGGGTGGACGGTCTAGGGTGTCCTTCGGGGATATGCATCGATTTCGGAAACGGG
>Ga0131853_10025592_pt1 | contig 10634 bp, 9 predicted proteins | sample TergutLab28metaG_FD_92764 | JGI IMG/M metagenome (GOLD analysis project Ga0131853, IMG submission 92764) | Labiotermes labralis P1 segment gut microbial communities from Petit-Saut dam, French Guiana - Lab288 P1 (version 2) (version 2) | ecosystem: Host-associated > Arthropoda: Insects >... | reverse complement strand
ATATATATATATATATATAACTCCTACGCCCATTTATGCCACAGGCAACAGTGGTTAACCAGGTTTAGGGCGATAGGATTTATTCCAAACTGTACGTCAAATGTGAAACAAGTGTTCTTTACGTTCCGATACGTATTCGCCGTATCTAAACATACTCCAAATACAAGCTTCAAATATTAATAACATGAGAATTTAATGTTATTACAATATTTTATACCGTGAGCTATTTCTCAGAGAATTTCTAATGTTCGGTTTGCAACTCGCATGTCATATCCAGTTGGTAGTTTCGGATACGATACACGCAGGAGGCACAGAGGACAGTGGCTTCTCACTGCGTAATACCTGCACATGGTTTGAGCAAACAGCGTACACAGGAGGGCCTTTAGTTCATTACCTTTAGGCTAGACGACTAGAATAAAACAATTAAAATTAGCCAGGCAATAGAATCAATACTGCAACTTCGAAACGCATGTAGCAGTGTACTAGGGACGACGTTTAACTGCGATCACCATCCGGTGTGTCTTGTCTTAATACGGCCTGGAACTGCTGTTGGGATCTGCACTATGCCTGTCACCAGGACCTCTGTTGTTAATATAAATCCTGCGTTGTTACTGCACCTGAGGGAGTCCTACAATTTCGTTTCATTATTCAAATTGGCCACCGCGTGATGAAGAGAAGGGAAGGAGAACCCGAAGAAGAGAAAATAAAGGACGGCATGGCTATGGCGAATAAGATGGAAGTAGTGGCAGAGCGTAATGCAGAATTCGTTTACAAAAACACGAAAAACACAACAGAGAGGAAGGAAAAACGGGCATATATGCTGCTTTTAAGACACGCGAGATCAAAAATAAAACGGAAAACCAAACAAACAGAAATTAAACAGGAAGATAAAAATTAATAATGAAAAACGGAAATTGCAGAAAGAAGTGTCTGATGAGTCACATAATTCAGGAAAAATATCGAGAGAATACTTCAATAAAGCAAGCGGAAGAAAAAATAAATGTATCGAATACAAAGTGAAAGAGGCATAGCTGATCATAAAAGTAACTTACAAGCGCTGCTCTCGTTTTCACCAGGGAACAGAATTTCGCTTCTCATGCCGAGTATAATTACATTAAGAAGCGCACAGTGAGGTCCAGCCAATGCACGCATTTGTAGAGTTAATTACCTTCACGACTTTTACAATCTACAGCGACGTCGGAGCTCACGGATCATCAAATTTTGCTACCAGCTCACATGTTGAGTTACTATGCGTACCTTGTTTGCCCTCAGAGGAAATGGAAGGCTGTGATGAAGTAGGATACACGAACACGATTTTAAAAAAATGCGGCACAGGACACAAGTCGCGCACAGGGCTCAGGGAAGTATATACAAATTTTGGTCGGGAAACATGAAGAAAACAAGACTGCCTGGGACAGGCATGTGTTTAGGATAATATTAAAATGAATCTTGAGGAAATAGGAGGGTTATGCATGTATTAAGTTCATCTGGATCAGGATCAGGCCACGTGGCGGGCTCTTGTAAACACGGTAACGGAGTTTCGGGTTCCACAGATTGCAACTAAGAAAAATACTCTATGTCGTTTGCATGTTCCAGCTATCGTTAACAATACGTATAAACACAATACAAAAAACTGTAAGCGTGTTTATACAAATTTCAAATGACCACCGGCACATGTTCTTTTGCATTCGCCATAAACAACATCTAAATAAAGGTACACATTTTATGATTTTATGCAGCCTCAGGCTGCTGCAGTACATTGTACAGAGGAAGAACTGCGTCAACAAAAAACCGAATATTTTCTAAGCCGTGATTTCAGGCTTCCGTAGCGGCGTACATGAGATCTTTACACTTCTTGCAACTTACGCAGCGCAGTTTGGTAGTTACCGACGTTTCGGGACAATATATAGAACCCATTTTCAAGGCTCAAGCAGTCCTTGAAGATAAAACCGACAGGTTAACGTACAACGTCTGTAGCTACCTAGCAAATTCCGCTGCGTAACATCCCAGAAGCTCGAAGATCTCCTCTCCGTTATTACCATGCAATAGCCCTATATGCTTTCGTGCCATGCAGAGCCCTAACCAGGGCTTCCTGTGCGTGGGACAACTATCCGAACTGCACTCCGCCAAAGTCTAAAAACTAAATAAATCGTAACATTTACTTTTATGTTCATACCGTGCATATTCAATAATAAATGGTTTATTATATACCAACATATGCACAAATAAGTGGTGTAAATTTATATAAAACTACTCCGACATGTTTCGGTGTTAATACACCATCTTCAGGGAGTTTAAAAGTCGTTGTAGCTAAAGTCATGAATCATTAAATGATAAAATACAATGTAGTAGAGTGTCGTTATTTACCAAGATTTTATCATAACAGCACATTACTACATTGTATTTTGTCATTTAATGATTCATGACTTAGGGTAACACGACTTATAAACTCCCTGAAAGATGATGTATTAACGCCGAAACATGTCGGAGTAATTTAATAGAAATTTACAGTTCTATTTGTGCATATGTTGGTATATAATAAACAATTTATAAATCCTAACAATTTGTATTATTTTATATATGAAACATACAATACGTAATATTATACATGTCATATACTGTAACTTGTCCTTTTCAGTTTTGCGGCCCTAAATGTACTACATCCAAGATACGTGCTGCATTTCCCCCTCTGTTTTTGCGGTTCCATCATCACGCAAACACCGAATGCAATTGAGACAGTAAGCATTCCTACACCACGGGACAGAGCCGTCTCTGCTACAACTATAGGGACGCTACTTCAGTGTCAGTATTTAGATAAATTACGGGTAACTTCGCATGCCAGACTGGTACCGAGAGAACTTGCGTTTCGCAGTGAAAACAAAAAACATACATTGGGCGCTTTATAATACGTAATTCAGACATTCAGTAACAGCTGGCCCGCTGTGGTTTAGAAGCCAAAGATAAAACATCCAGCATTTTTAGGCGTGTTCGCAGAATTGCAAAAAGCAACTATTAGTTTCGTCATGTCTGTCAGAATGCCCGTCCGTCCGTCTACATGGAACAACTCGGCTCCCAGTGGACGGATTTCCATGAAATTTGATAACTGAGAATTTGCCCAAAATCTGAAGAGAAAATTCAAGATTCATTACAACGGAACAAGGATAACGGGTACTTTACATGAAGACCTATACACATTTAAGATAATATCTCCTCCGATTATTCTTAAAATAAGAAATGTTTCGGACAAAAATTGTACAGAAAATCAAAACACATCTGACGTTCAGTAACTCTTTTGTCTGATAATCGTGCCGTTTAGGAGATAATGTGGAAAAATATGTTCAGCCGGACAGGCCACAGACGACAATATGGCGCACGCGCATTGCGTACTGGACACCTAAGGCTACAAACACACACTCTCAAAATATGTAATACTTATTGTTTTACCACTGCGACAAAGGTTGCACGAACGCACCTCACTATATTGCCCGTCTTTCGAAATTCAGGAATCCTATCTGGCAAAGACTGATGTTCTCCTCAATCTGTCCACAAGCGACTTTCCACTGTTATCCATGGTAACTGAACGTGCTAGTACGGCAGTAAGGCTCCTGGTACTTGGGGAATTTTAGTTCGCTTCTCGGCCCGATTATGGGATCCTAAGAAATTTTTCGTATCTCCCTCTGTCCCTCCGGGAAAGTTCAGAGATATTACCTCAAAAAGGTCCAAGCCGATTCCTTCTAGATGCTTTCCAACTCACCACTCGACGCTACGTCGTCTAAAGTTATTGACAGCTTCTTAAAATGGACCACAAAAGGAAATATTATTAAGAAACTCTGGAAGATGTGGCAAGTAGAAAAGGAAACAAATAACAGAAATTATAACACAAATAAAATACCGAAAGAAAAATTAATAGGACTAACAGAGCACAAAATTATCATCTTAAAATCCGTCCCACAAAAAACAACATAAAATGGGATAGCCCTTAGCAAGTAAAAAGAACACTTCAATATCCAGGAAACAATGTTCTTATAAATTGGCAGTCAAACGACAAAGATCACGAAATGTGTGTATTGATATACAGGATGGCACAGCGTGCTGACATACAGGATGCTAAATTGAGTGCAATCACATACAGTATGACAGAGCCTACTACCTCTTAGGACGACAGGGTGCGCTAGAGTGCGAAAACTGATCGGATTTTAAAGTTTTTGAATAGCATTAAAAATTAAATTTTATGACACATTTTATGTAAATTACACAAATACACTGTAAAAAAATCACGATCCCTAAGAGTGTAACCCTATGTTCCGTAACGAGTTAAATGAAAAAGCGTGCCTGGTAACGACCAAACACAATGACCGAAACATGTAGCAAGAACAGCCGACAATAAATACGTTTACGAGTTGTGTCGAGTGCAGCGGCATTTCATTCTGACTTGTCCGCTCCTACATGGACGAACTAATTCATTAACGTTGTAAGTCAACCATCACACTTAAGACCCAAGCAAACGTATAATACCATATTACTTAAAGAGTTTCGTTATGTTAAATTGATCATCCAGCTGTGTTGCATGGGACTTTAAATAACTGTTAACAGCATCGCTTTCTTATGGGTCTAAATCTTGGCCTCTGACCATAAGTGAAGAACAGTGACTGAGGGGGTCTGACGAAAAGCGCCGAAGGAAACTAACTGGATCCTAAGAGGAATAAAGTAACAAAAGAATGGAAACAACCGAACAGTGAGAAGTGTCATAATTCATATCCTTCACCACTTTCGGGCGATTAAACAAGCAGACAGAGCACCATGCAGCTCGTGTTGAAACATTAGAAGTGCATACAAAATTTGTGTTGCATAATCTGAAGAGAAAGCACTAGTTGGAACACGTAATCATAGGTGGAATATTAGGAGGTAAATGGTATAGTTCCCCTAAAACAGGCCTTGAAGGCTCTACTCTTTCCTTAACATCGGCGCTAGGTGGCAGTGGGTGGTCAACGCTACGCCCCAGCCGTTTTACGCCCGCGAAAGACACCCGGTACTCATTGTATAAGAGGCTGGGTGGGCCCAGGACCGTTCTGGAGAGGTTTGGAAAATCGCGTCCCCACCAGGTTTTGATTCCCGGACCGTCCAGCACGTAAGGAGCCGCTATACAGACTGAGCTGTCCCGGCCCACAGAATAATATCAGGAGCATCAACATTAATTAGGAAAAGAGGTCGTGGGGTTGAGGTCTGGAGCCAGCGTCTGGATCATTTGACTATAGGCTACCGACGACAACGATCATTTGCTAAAGCAATGCCCCTACAAGCCTGAAGTGGACCTTAGGGCTCCAGAGGTTGAAGCTCCCAGACTTTCTAGAAAATCTACATATGAAAATGAGAAGGCTGTCAGCCCTACGCACAGGCCGCCTTTACCTTCACAGGTGATACCTCTGTTGCCATTTATATTAGAGAGTGAATCAGCCGCAGGACCATACTGCGCCCGGAAATAACGAACATTTGGGGTCCATAAAATGGGCGTTACTTCCTGACGAAATCAAGGACCACTGTCTTCTTTATGAGGTAATGAGGTGCACATTACCATGGTAAAGTTACAGTAACGAATCTGGCAGGTAACACATTACCGTTACAAGGATGCAATTGGCAACATTTTTACAACGCATCTTGACTTATTATACAGCACAAGGATTTCATTTGACGTTCGACCACGAAACATCCTGGGAAGTTTCCAGCCCTAATGGACGATGCAGCTCCACACAGCCAAGCAAGCCGAAGTTAATCCCAAGAGACTGACGAAGTTCGTGGTTTTGGCTACACTTATTCCAACATAATCTAACAAGTGCCCTCCTATGGCGCACAGAGCAATCTACACCAAACTGAGCAGGGGTCATTAGCACAGCTTCAATTTTGTTGTCATGCACGTGAATATTTACGACATAACTCCCCAGGAAGAGGCAATAAAACACTTCCATCTGCCATCGCAGTTTTTTCCTACGGTAACATGCGCATCCGCCTGCCTGGATGACACTGGTCCCTCGGGTGCCTGATCCAACCCACCAGCCGTCATGATAAATGATGTATGCGTCCCATTGGTCATGCGGGAACATGACATGCATTGGCTATCAGTCAGCCCTGCGACACAAACTATGCACTCGTGTTTCAATAAACCTCAAAGTAAAGTCCGGCATGGAAGTCAAACAGATACACAACAGTAGAAGATAATGTACGTGTCCCGTGTTGTTACTTACCGGCATAAAAACATAAGCATGTACAATGTAAGTTTAATACCTTCTCAGCGATTACAAACATCGAACGACGTTCATAAATCTCTATTAGTTAGTCCCAGACCTAGCTTAGTTGTTACTCTAAATGTATATTGGAGAGGTTACCGGGTTAGTTGGGCCTAGATTTATCGTAGTAACCTCCAGTGCCCGAGTGGGATAGCACACTGAAAACGCGTCTGCCTCACTTGCGGGCACAAATCGGTTCGATTACCCGTTGGGAATAGATTATCAAGCCTGAGATTTTTCATCGATTTCCTCAAACATTCCGGGAACGTTTTGGAAGGGGGAACAAAAATCGACATATAATAGGCAACATTAAAATCCTTCGTAAGATGAGAAGCCATGTAGGAAAGAAAATAGATTCAAATTTTAGACCCATACAGACATATGACACAGCGAATAAGACTGTACATCCTGCTACTTTGAACCAACTGACTAACTAATTAGCTAACTAAATACTCGTATATGCATGGATCACAGTCCCTGTTGAGAGCCCAAACTTCAGCTTCGCAAGAAATTCTCCCCCTAGGTACATTACCGTATTCATAAACGTCCGCTGCCTGCCCCTATCCTAAGTCAGATCAAGCTAGTCCACCTCACCCACTTCATTTCTTGAACATCAATTTTAATATTATTCTCCCATCTACGCCTAGGTCTTCACAGTGGTCTCTTTCGCTCAGGTTCCCCACCAAAACGCCGTATACACCTCTCCCTCACCCATACGCGCCACACTCCCCGCCAAACTCATTCTTCTTGATTTGATTACCCGAATAACATTTGGTGAAGAGTACAGATCTTAAAGCCCCTCATTATGTAGTCCTGTCTTCTTAGGCCCAAATATCTTCCTCAGCACCCTATTGTTAAGAACCCTCAGCCTAGTTCCTCCCTCAGTGTGACAGCATATGATTCAATTAAATCCAACACAATGTCCACAGTCGTATTATTAAGATGTCTTGTAACAACACAGCATATATAACATCAGGATAACATAATTCGCGGGATAGTAAACAAATCCAGGGCAACACTTCGGTCTGTCCTTGTAACGTCCACAGTCTATCCTCAGCACATAACCAGTGCACGCTGCTACAGACACCCGGACCTTCTATCGCTCGTTGTAGCTTCTTTATTGAGCAAATTCTTGGGATGCCTTGCATTGTGCAAGCAGGAAACCAGCAGAAAGTTGTCTACTAATTCACCTGTCAACGTTTACACTAAACTATTTCTGAGTACAGTCACAGCAACTGTGCTGCTGAAAAGCCCTTCTCTTAGACATCCAGTGTGCGAAAAGTCCACGTGCACGTGCATCTGTGCAAGCAGGGTGCTTCACTGTGCGGGAAGTGGGGAAGTCCCACACACACAAAACACTTCCGGTGGCATACTTGACCTCTTAACATATGCCCTTTGGGGTCATTTCCAATACTTTCTGCAACTGTAAGGACTGTATATGCACTGTGGCTGGCACAGTAAATGATATACTACGTACGACAGGTGCACGGAGACTTTGCGGTCAGCCTGTATTACCAGAGTATCGATAAATTACTACATTTAGTACTACAATTATGTAATTTCAAAAACAGAAGACCACCAACTTGCTGTGTCGATAACACTCTACACCAGCGGTCTCTAGCTCAAGTCGCTGGAAGACCAAACATAAAATTCAGAAATTTAAGGCGCGACGCAACCAACTTTACGCGCGTGTTACATAACGAGTTCCACCGAATATTAAACACGCCATTATAAACGTTGTGTACCTGACACTGCAACACATAATCATTAGCCTTGTGTTACAAACATCTACTACCTGTATAATGTCTTCATTTTGGTTTATCATGAACCCATACCCAACCATGTTCCTGTGTCCTTACGAATCTTGATACGCAGAAAGTGTTATTACCCGATACTTTGTCATTACCAGTGCCACGTAAATTTCAAGTCACGTCATTGCTGTAGCTGTAATTCAGCAGAAGTTAAACGCCACTACAATATGAATATAGTACAGCACGCAAAAAATAATGGTGAACTGCTGATAGAACAATTATTACACTTACTCAGCAGGTGCAATGAAAATGTACCACATTATCAAGTGTTTGAAAACAACGCGTCCAAGAAAACATTTGGAAGTGGGACGGATGAAAAGAGCAGGCAAAAAATATGTCACAGCATGAAGAAATTTGTGATTTAGATGGGTCATAAGGTAGTAAAATCCTGGTCGCGATACGCTGTGCATAGAGCTGGAATGGAAAAAAAGTAGAAATGCTTACAAAAATTTTGTTGGGAAATGTCTTGAAAAACAACCAGGTAGAAGGTTCAGAAAGAGATGAGAGGATACATATATTCCGAGGATGGGACACGAATGGACGTAAATGGCGCAAGATGGTGTCCAATGGTCAGATTTAGCATTAGCGGTGTCAGTACCAGAGAGGCAGAAAACTAGACAGTTACGTAGTGGGAGTTACGGAGTGAATGGGTGGTCCATTAGAAGTTGGGGCGAAGTGTGTACGCAAAGAACATAATGGATCAGGACGTACCTGTCAGAGGGTTCAGATCTGTGCCAGCCAGCGGTCCAGCACCAACGTGAAGAACCTTGTGGACAGACCTGGTCGGAATGATGTCTAACGTAAACAGTTCCCCGATCCGTATCTGCCGTTTTAACGGCCTTTCGAAAACTCATCCCTGTCCACAGGGAAGCAAACAACGTTTGGTGTAACAGCACTTGACGTCACAGCGATGGTTTACCTAGGCCCGCATATTCTGTCCCTCCCAACTTACTGAACTCAACTACAGTAACAGGCAGAGAAAATTATGTTAACTGTGACATTACATTAGCTATTTCTGAGTAAATTAGCGGGATGCAAGTTTAGTTATAATTCAAAAGCAATAAGCTCCAAACTCAATACATTAACGTCTCCCGATACTGCGCTTATACACATTATGCGTAATATACTCCATATTCCCCAGCTAAACGCTCTTAATTTATAAAATTTTGACAATTCGGAAAACAGATCACAAATACCTTGAACATTTTGAAATGTGGTGGTGGAGAAGGATGAGGACGATCAGTTGGACCGATCGTGTGAGAACCACAATAATAATAACAATTAATAATAGTATCCAACTCTGTAATAATTGCAAATTAGTATCTATAACTTAGTTCCCAAGACATCTAAAATGAAGGCGGTTTAATATACACATCACAAATTATCAAATTCTGTGTTCATTTTTCCACCCAGTTTGCATACTCACACCTCCATCAGTATGCTCTTTTACACAGACCATTACATCACGCTACATACAGAAATGTTGGAAAGAAAGTAAGAAGAGCAATCGGGTTAAAAACTCTTGAAATAGCACACAAAACCGCCAATAATAATCGGCCGCAGGACGCGAGTTTTAAGAAATAAGGATAAACAACGACCACAGGCAATTCATACGAGACATGGAAAACATGTGGGGGTACTTTAAGAGATGAGATGCAAATTCAGGATATTAGGAACACAATGAATGAAAAAAGAAAACGCGGTGCGGGGGGAGGGAAAATATATCGAAGAAAATTGGGTACCGGCCAGAAGGACCAGACCGTATATCCAAAAAATACATAACAGAGAGACAGATGTGATGTGGGTCGTCCGTAAAAACGATGGAAAATCAGCCTTGCTTCCGGGAAGACGCTGACAAGCCTTCGTTAGCTTGTTCACACCTTGGGCTATACATTAACTGATTGTTATGTCTATTCGTGCTTTACACCTATTATAACAGAATAGTTACATTCTTGACACGTAACAGAGATATCACTTCTTGTGTATGTTACTTTCATCTGCGGGTTCATCTGCAACAAAGTCATGCAGTTCATACCACACACATTACAGTAAAACTTTGTAATCGGTGCGCGATTTAAATCATCACGTGTAAATGTAATTACACAACACGAGTATACACTAAACACGATAGGTTGTCTCACGAGATTCAGAAGTGATCTTGGGATGGGCAACTTCAAGCTAATACGACTACCTAGGCTAATCTTCATTATGAAATGTCAATTTTTTTTCTCCCAATGACGTAACAGACCCTAGCGAGTTAGGGCCTTCTCATTACCGAAGCTTCACGACCACACTCAACGACACATACACACCACAGTCAGTAGGACTTCTGGACGACTGATCAGCCCGTCGCAGAGACCTCTACACGACAAGACAAAACACTCTCAAGAGACAACATATATACCGCAGGCAAGATTCGAACCCACAATCCCAGTACGCGAGCGGCCGCAGACCTACACCTTAGTGCTGAGTAATACAGCAATTAAATTATTACAGGCTATTTCGTTGCGTATTGCGAGTGAAGATCTGTTTGATAAAGCGT
>Ga0131853_10025591_pt1 | contig 10634 bp, 3 predicted proteins | sample TergutLab28metaG_FD_92764 | JGI IMG/M metagenome (GOLD analysis project Ga0131853, IMG submission 92764) | Labiotermes labralis P1 segment gut microbial communities from Petit-Saut dam, French Guiana - Lab288 P1 (version 2) (version 2) | ecosystem: Host-associated > Arthropoda: Insects >... | reverse complement strand
GCCGCCCGGTGCTTCAATGTAGGGGAGCAAGTAAGAGAAGTCATCCGTCACGAGGACGCCTGTTACTGCTACGTCGCTGGTGTTGGTGATCCGGATGGTGTAGTTCAACACACCGCCGGGACGCGCATACCCGTTCTCGTCGTAGTCCTCTACTAATTTCTCTACGTCGAGCTCTTCGTCACTGGTCGGGATCTCCGCATCGGCGTAGAAGTCGGTGTCATTTAGTCTTACTTCTACTCTGTTGCGCAGAGTTGTTACTTCTTCCACGTCCAGATCGCTTACTACGCGCACGCGGAACGTAAGCGTTACCGTCGCTTCAGGTGCGATTTCTGGGATCGTGATGCCGGCAGCTCTCATCAGATAGTGCACCCTGTTGTAGTTCCCTAGTAAGGGGTCAATCGTCAGATCATTGTCGGTTGGACTTTCAATGTAGTCAGGGAGCAAGAGGGACAAGCTGTCACGTACGAATACGTTTCTCGCCGCTACGTCTTCGCTGGTGTTCCGGATCGTGATCGTGTACTCCAGCTCCTCGCCGGGGATCGCGAAAGCTGGATCGCTCATGCCGCGCACGTTCTTCTCTACAACGAGAACTGGTTCTCTCGGAATGACGCAGGTGGTGATCTCGTCGTCTACGTATACATCGTTACGCAAATGCGTCACGTCTACAGGTAGGTTTTCGCGTACCGTTACGCTGAAGGTGAATACCACTGTCTCGCCTGCTGGGATATCAATAGAGATACCGCTCTCACGCATTAGGTCATTCACTTCGAGGCCTTCTAGTGTGATGCCTGCGACGTTCACAGCATTACCGCGTGGGCTGTAGATGAAAGCAGGGTACATGTGGGACAAGCTATCACGTACACGCACATTTGTCGCCGTTACGTCGCTGTTGTTCGTGATCCGGATCGTGTAGTTCAACTCACCACCGGGACGTGCATATTCTTCCGCGGCGGTCTTTTCTACGGTGAGATCTTCGCCGATGATGTCTACAGCTACTTCGTTTGAATAGATATTATCGCCAATGCCGCCTGTGCCGCCTTGGAGGAAGGCTGTGTTGTACACTGTCTCACCCGCCGCGTCTGCTCTTGCGCGCACGTCGAAGCTGATCTCCAACACTGCGCCGGGAAGCAGAGCCGATAGGCTGTGGAACTCCACGATTTCCTCACCGTTTTCTATAATGCGGCGACTCGGCACGCTGTCGAGAATTATCGTTCCGGGGACGCCGGGTACTACGAGTGTACCGCGTACACTATTAGCTGCCCCAATCCACTCGATCAGATCTGTGTCTAAAACATCTCGCACGATGAGACCTGTTGGGATGGTCAGTTCTGTATCGTGGTTTGTCACTCTCAGGGTGTACGTGAATACAGAGCCTGCTGCGACCGCATTCACTGCAACTTCATTTTGGGTCGCATGTTTCTCAATTGTCGGGCGTTCCATTGCTGCGAATGTCCATGTACCCACGAGTGTTACATCTTCTCCGGGCATGGTGAAAGTAGAATCGTTTGCCGCCGGTACGCCGTTGCGAGTCCAGCCGTTAAAGGTCCATGTACCCAGTGCGCCGGTGTCGTCTCTCGATATGTCGGGTGACAAATCGTCTTCTACCCTTACTGTCGCACCTTCTTGATACGGGCCGCCCAATGTGTTGAGTTGTGGGCTATATTCTGCAGGCGCCGGACCTTCTACTGTGTAGGTCACAATGAAGCTGTCCGCAGGTATGAATCTCCATGTGCCGTTGAATACCACATCGCGGTTCGGCATGGTGAAGCTATCGCCCGTGCCGGTAGCTAGAACCGGTGGCGTGTAGGGATCTGTCCAGCCGAGGAATTCCCATCTACCGATCTGTCCGTTGGGGCCGGTGTTCGCATTTGAAGCAATTTGACCGTGGCGGGGGACTGTTATGCCCGCATTATGCTGGCTGGAGGCCGGAATTACATTTTGAAGAGAATCCTCCGGTGGCCCATCTGGTAGCCCTGCGCCTGAATTGTAAGTCACGGTGAAGCGATCCGCCGTGAACGTCCATGTACCGGTAAAGGTTACATTGTTGTCGGGCATGGTGAACGTGCCGTCCAAGCCAGGATTGCCCGTGCCGCCGGTGATTGTGACTGCGGGCGAACCATTATCCCAGCCGTTGAATACCCATGTGCCTTGTACGGTGCCGTTCATGTTCTCGTTCGTGTCCAAACCCTCATGATCTCGGCGCACCGGTGCGCCCACTTGATAACTGCCGCCCAGTAATGCAAGGGACGGGTTAAAGGTCGCAGGAGCTTGGCCTGAGATCGTATACGTTACAGTACGGCTGTCTGCAGGATTGAATCTCCATGTGCCGTTGAATACCACATGGCGGTTCGGCATGATGAAGTTATCGTCATAACCGAGAGTCATGACCGGCTCGTCGTGGGGATCTGTCCAGCCGAGGAATGTCCAGCTACCCAATAGGCCGCCGGGGCCGGTGGTCGCATCTGAAGCAATTTGACCGTGGCGGTTGACTGTTGTGCCCGCATTATGCGGGGTGGGACCCACCGGAGGCAGAGGTAGCGTTGTCATAATGCTGTCTGCCGGAGGGCCAGACGGTAGGCCTGTGCCTAAATTGTACGTCACATTGAAGGAAGCCGCCGTGAACGTCCATCTGCCTACGAATTCTACATCACGACCCGGCATGATGAATACCCCGCCGTAGCCGGGAGGCATAACCGGTTCCGTGTGATGATCTGTCCAGCCGGTGAATAGCCATGTACCCGCTTCCCCATTGGGACCTAGAGAGATCGATTGCAAGTTACCCCCTCTAGGTGTATTTACCTCACCCACTTGGCGTGTGAATGGTGCGGGAATTGTGCCTGTATACGCCGCAGGTTGCGGAGAATCTGACGCGATTGTATGCGTTACTGTGAAGCTGCCTGCCGGGACGAATCTCCATGTGCCGTTGAATACCACATTGCGGTTCGGCATGATGAAGCTGTCGCCCATACCGAGAGGCAGAATCGGCGGCGTGTGGGGATCTGTCCAGCCGTCAAAGTGCCATGTGCCCAATACGCTGCCGCCGCCGCTCGGGTCTGGACCCATCGTCGCATCTGACATCAAGCCGTCATCGTCCCGGGTGACTGGTGTACCGGCATCATGTGTGGTTTGCGCTGGAGCTGGGGAAATACTTGCTACCGGTGGGTGGTCGCCCGGCCCTCCCGTTTGATTGTAGGTTACGGTGAAGCGAGCTGCCGTCCATGTCCACGTGCCGGTAAAGGTCACGTTGTTGTCGGGCATGGTAAACGTGCCGCCCGCAGCGCCGGGGCCTACGCCTATGGTTGTACCGCCGGTGATTGTGACTGCGGGCGAACCACTATCCCAGCCGTTGAATGTCCATGTACCTTGTACGGTGCCGTTCATGTGCGGCCCCGACCCCGGATCCAATGAACCCGCTCTATTTACAGGCGCGCCCACTTGCGGACTGCTGCCCAGTGATGCAAGGGTCGGCGTATAGATCGCAGGAGTTGGACCTGAGATCGTATACGTCACAGCACGGCTGCCTGCAGGATCGAATCTCCATGTGCCGTTGAATTCCACATTGTTATTCGGCATAGTAAACGTGCCGCCTGTACCCGCTACAGTGGGTGCTGCCCCAGCGGGCGTGCCGCCGGTGATTGGCGCTACACCTGCACTGCTTGTTGTCCAGCCGAGGAATACCCATTCGCCGATCTCAGAACCGTTGGTGGTTGATGTAGTCGTCAAATCGGCCGCTCTCGGGACGCCTGTTGCGCCATATTGGTGGATGCTGTTCAGATTGGCAACGGGGCTTCCAATCGGGTGTCCCGGAGGTGTGACGGTGTTTGCCGGTGGCGCTGAACCTGTTACGGTGTAGGTCACATTGCGATCCGGCGCTTCGTCGAATGTCCATGTGCCGTTGAAGGCTACATTGTTATTCGGCATGGTGAACGTGCCGCCTGTACCCGCTACAGTGGGAGCTGCGTCGGCGGGCGTGCCGCCGGTGATGGGTGCTACACCCGCACTGCTTGTTGTCCAGCCGAGGAATACCCATTCGCCAAGCCGGCCTGCGGCGTTGGTGGTCGAGCTGGTCGTCAAACCTGCCGCTCTCGGGACGTTTGGTGCAGTATATTGACGGGAGCTGTTCAGAATGTTAACGGGGCTTCCAATCGGGTGTCCCGGGGGGGTGACGGTGTTTGCCGGTGGGGCTGTGCCTGTTACGGCATAGGTCACATTATGGTTGCCCGCCACGCCGCGGAAGTTGATGTCCCGGTTGTTTAGTGCGTGACCGTGGATGCTGGTGGTCGTGACCGGGATGAGAGAACCCGTCTCCGCATTGGTCGGCGGTACAAAAGTCTGTGCCGCGGTGTTGCCGCCAAATACTGTGCTCGCCTGAATGGTCAGATTCCGATATGCCGTCGCTTGGGTCAGCGGGTTGGCATATTGATAGTTGCGCGTGAAGATACCGCCGCCGTCTGCGGTGGCTACGTTGTTGAAAAAGCTGATATTCGTCGTGCCGGCCGCCATGCGCATTGCGCCGGCTGCTGCCACATACACGCCGCCGCCGTTGACGGCTGTGTTGCCTACGATAAGTTTGGCAGCCGTACCGGAAATGTTGAATGTTCCGGTGCTTACATGCACACCGCCGCCGTTGCCGGTGGCCGTGTTCCTCTGGATTGTACCGCCGGCCATGTTGAACGCACCTGTGCCGGTGGTTGCTACGCGTACGCCGCCGCCTTGTGTGCCGACGTTGTCGCGATTGACTGTATTGTCGCCGATAGTACCGTCATTTATGGTGAAGATACCTGCACCCGTCACGTTCACACCACCGGCCCAGTTGGCCGCGTTTGTGCGGTTACCGATGATCATGCCGGCATTCATGGTGAATGTGCCGCCGGTAACCGCCACACCGCTACCATTGCTGGCTGCGCCTGTGACTGTGCCGGTGCTGTTGTGGTTGGAAATAATGGTAGTACCCGCCATGGTCACCGCGCCGCCAGTTTGGTGGATGCCCGCGCCGGATGCCGCCACGCTTTCCACCGTGTTGGCGAAGATGTTGTTGCTACCGGCTGACATGTTCAGAGTACCGGCAGAGATGGCGATACCGCCGCCTGTGCCGTTTAGGTTTCTGTTATGGTGAATGTTCCGTATGCCTGCGCCGCTCATGGTGACTGTGCCGCCGGCGATGTAGATGCCGGCGCCTCTATTGTTAGCTCCTCCGCCGGAAACTTGGTTATGGCTGATGGTAGCCGTTGTACCTGCGCCGCCGCTCATGGTGAAACCGCCGCTTCCGGTGGTATTTACACGGACACCGCCGCCTTGGGCGCTACTACGGTTATAATGATTCGCTGTCGCACCGCCGATCATACCGCCGGTCATGGTGAAGTGACCTGTACCCGTCACATTCACACCGCCGCCCCAGTTGGCCGCGTTTGTGCGGTTGCCCCGGATGATACCACTGCTCATGGTAAACGCACCGCCGGTGACCGCTACGCCACTACCGGCGCTGGGTGCGCCTGTGTCAGTGCCGGTGCTGTTGTGATTGAAAATCGTAGTGCCTGCCGCCATGGTCACCGCGCCGCCGGTTTGGTGGATGCCCGCACCGGATGCCGCTGTTGTTACCGTGTTGGCGTTGATGTTGTTGGTGCCGCCGGACATGGTCAGGATGCCATTCTCTATGTAGATACCGCCGCCCTGCGCTGCGTTGTTGTTGCGGATGTTCCGTGTGCCCGTACCATCCAGGGTGACTGTGCCATTCGATATCCGTATACCACCGCCAGTGCCAGTGGTCGTGTTGCCATAAATGTTTGATGTCCCGCGTATATTCATGATGGAGCTTGCGCCATGGATAATGATGCCGCCCCCCTCGTTGAATTCTCCCGCAAGCCCAGCTCTATCGGCACGATTGTTCCGAACTGTGCCGCCGTTCATGTCGAATTGAACTCCAGTGTTTACTACTATGCCGCCGCCTCTCCATGCGCTGTTGTTTTCGACTACCCCGTTACGCATGGTGAAGAGATTACTGCCGCCGTGGTCCATGGCAAGTATGCCGCCGCCTACGCCATTGCGGCGGTATCCTGCGATATTGCCGCTGATTGTACCGTTATACATCACAGAATTATTACTGACAACCATGCCGCCGCCATCGCCGCCGGCTACGTTGTCACGAATGGTTCCATTGTGCATTGTTACTCGTCCGCCGCGCATAGCGAATATGCCGCCGCCGGATACGTCAGAAGTGTTGTTGTGAATCGTACCGCCGTGCATGACGAATCTGCCCGCGTTGGTCGATACTACTACGCCGCCGCCGTCACCGGATGGTTCTGGATCCTCGGCGGATCTTATGCGACTGCTGTTGTGGCTGATGGTGCCGTCACGCATAATAAATTCACCGTTACCGGTGATGCGTACCCCGCCGCCTTGGACACCTTGGTTACTACGTATCGAACCATTGTTCATGTTAAACGTCCCGCCGCTGAGCGCCACGCCGCTGCCGTAGCTGTCACCCCGTTCATTGAGGTGGTTGTGGTTGAAGATATCACCCGCCGTCATGTTCACCGTTCCGCCGGTTTGGTGGATACCCGCGCCGGATGCCGCTGTGGTTACTACGTTTGCGTTGATGTGGTTTGTGCCGGCTGTCATGTTCAGCACACCGCCGCCTATGTAGATACCGCCGCCTGTCGCGGCTGTGTTGAGCTGGATATTCCGTACACCCACACCGCTCATGGTGACTGTGCCGCTGGCAATGTGGATGCCGCCGCCGTTGCCGGTCGTTGTATTTTCGCGGATTGTGCCGTTATGTATGATAAGTGTACTTCCGCTCTCAGCCAATATACCGCCGCCCTGATTGTTAGCAGTGTTTCCCCTAATGGTTGCACCGTTTATCTCTGCTCTTCCGCCCCCCCTAATCTGGAGGCCACCACCACCTCCGGCAGTGTTATTTCTAATCTCGCCTCCATTTAGGTATGCTCTACCTGTCGTTGACACACCCACACCGCCGCCGCCAAAACCTATCTCCGACTGAGCAGGATTATAATAAACGCGGTTATCCTGGATGATACCACCGGTCATGGTAAATACGCCATTGTTGGCTACATTTACACCGCCGCCAACACCGCCATTGACTCTATGTCTCTCTATTGTCCCGGCGCTCATAGTAAACGTGCCGCCGTTGACAAATACACCTACACCTGTGAATTCCGTCACCGGGAGAACGCGCGTAATGCGCGCATTGGCGTGGTTCATGTTAAGTATACCGCCCGCGTTGACAGTAACCCTACCGTTGACACGACCGTTTTGCGTAATGGTCAACGTGTGACCGCTTTGCACCGTGATGTTACCGTTGACCACGCCGTTCGTGGTAATCGTCACATTTCCAGAGGTTGTGAAGCCAGCGCGGGTTTCATTTGTGATCGTACCCACAGTCAGCGGCATAATCCCAACATACCCACTCGTTGGCGCAACATCCACCAAAGGCACCGCCGCCGCAACAGGCCAAGCGTCAATGGCACCGACAGCCGCTGCCACCGCCTCCATTTCTGCGAGGAGCCCAGTCATCGGCTGGATCGCTGTATCTGTATCCGCAACCGATGCACTCTCCCCCATGCAGACATCGGCCTCTGTCGGCTGTGCTGCAATCGCTGCTGGTGGTACCAGCATAATCAGCATGGCAAGCGCCAATAGTAGACAAAGGCTCCGCTTCCAAGTGAAATTTGTTGTTGTTTGTTGCATGATAACCCACACTCCCATGGTGTATTTTGCCGCGAAGCTACACCTTGCGGCCTGAAGACACAGATGTATGCAGAGAGGCATATTCCTCCTACATTTTTCATAGATATTTAATTTGGCTTGATTGCCTCGATTAAATAAATATAATCTAGTATGTCTTTGTGTGACCTATCATAAGATGCTTTTTCCTTGGGCGGGAGGATTGCATCCTAACTGTCGTTAATCTGATACAATTTGTCGCTTTGGGTTTGATTGGACGAGCGAGCCTGCTTACTCTATTCGTTCCCTAGTCCAAGCATGAACCTGCGCAAACAAAACAGACTCCCTTATAGGGGAGTCTGTTTCGTTTTGCCGCAGAAATTCGGATTCGATGCGCATAACTGTCGCTGATTTGATACAAACTGTTGTGTGCATATTTATGCACTATATCCTTGTTTATTCTCAAGGAAAATGCTATTATTAAGTAGGCAACTATCTGGGCTATTTCTGAAGGGAGTGTATGTACAATGTACGCTGTGGTCTATCTACAAACCATTATTGTCACAAAAATATTGATCCAAGATCGAAAACCGCATCTCAAGGAGATCATATATTTTATCCTCACTGCTATCCCCCTTGCCGGCATGTCGCTCACTATCCATCTGGAAAGTCTTTGGTATCATTTGATGGATATTCCTATTTTTCTATTCCTGTTTTTCTACTTATGGAGATGGAAAGCATATTCTGTCACAAAAGCTGCCATTCTCGTAGCTCTGACACTCCTGATTGTGGCGGTTACCGATCAGGTGCTTGCGTCTGCTGTACTGACACTCACTTCTCTTTTTTCCCCCCTTCCAGAGTCCACTGTACTCATAGTTCTTTTTCTATTCCTCACTTTCCTATCAGCTTTGCTAGTATTCATACTTCCTATCATTTTCACGACTTTACTTGTGAAATTCTCTCAGAATCTGCGCAAACACATCAATCAAAGCGAATTCCTACAAAGGGCGTTTCTGTTTGTTGTGGTACTTTTGTTTGTTTCGTTCCAAGTCATTACCTTTATAGTTCGGACTATGGAAAATACAAACACCTTATCCATTGCAGCCCTGATTTTATTTATACTTTATCTATTCATCGCTTCCTTCATTTTCTTCTTCTACCGCAAAGCCCTAGAAACAAGACTGCAAACACAGTACGAACTAAAACAAAAAGAGGCCGAACAAGAGAGCTTGGAGCGTTATACCAATGATTTGGAACAACAGCAAACCGCCGTGCGCAGGTTTAAGCACGACTATCAAAACATCCTCTCCTCTATGCAAGTCTTCTTCGCCGAAAAAGACTACGCCGGTCTAGAGCAGTATTACACAAGCAAAGTAGCACCCGCCTCAGAGGTCATTACGCAAAATGATTTTGTACTGGAGAGTCTGGGTAAAATCAAGGTGCGAGAGGTGAAAAGCATCTTGGCGGCAAAGTTGATGATGGCGCAGAACATGGGGATCGACACCTCTTTCAAAGCAGAGGGCGAAGTTGACCAGATCGCTATGGATTCCGTCACCCTTGTGCGTATGCTCGGTATTATCCTAGACAACGCCATTGAAGCTTTGGCAGCCTTAGGCGAAGGCCAGATCAGTGCATCTTGCCTAAAAACCCGGGGGGGGGCAGCATTTATTGTACGAAATGACTGCTCGATAGACATACCAAAGCTCCGCCAGCTAAAGCAAGACGGTTTCTCCACCAAAGGCGAAGGCCGGGGGCAGGGTTTGAACATTTTGTCTGAACTCGCAAACACTTGTCCGAATGTGACGCTTTCAACCCGCATCGAGGAGGGCAAATTTACGCAAATGCTGGTAATAGGAGGCGAGGGCTAATGCTGCACATATTAATCTGCGACGATGACCCCAAACAACGCGCCCGGATCGAGGGAATCGTCCGCAAGCATCTCATTTCAGACGACTCCGCTCTAGAGCTTGCCCCCTCGGCGGACAATCCATCTGCTTTGTTAGACTATTTGAAGACCCACCGGGTCCAAAGCGGGCTCTATTTCTTGGATGTAGACTTACAAAGTGATCTCCACGGCTTTGAGCTGGCTGCAGAGATCAGAAAACTAGATGTCTCTGCAACCATCGTCTTCATAACCGCTTTTTCTGAGCGGATTCAAGAAGTCTTTCAGTATCGGGTTGAGGCAATGGATTACATCTCTAAAAGCAACTCGATCGAGGAAATCGAGAAAAGAGTGCAGGAGTGTATTCAGTTGGCATATGCACGTTACCTGAAAGGGAAGCACTCAAACAGCAAATTCTTTCCGGTGAAAGCCGGTGATCAAACCTTGAACATCCCTTATGAGGAGATCCTCTTTTTTGAAACGAGCACGGAGTTCCGCCATCGGATTCTGTTGCACCGGAAAGTTGATTCAACTGAGTTTTATGGAAAAATCAGTGACATCGAAAAACTCGGTCCGCCATTTTTCCGCTGCCACCATTCGTTTGTTGTAAATGTGAAACATGTAAGGCGTGTGGACAAAACCAACCGTGAGGCCGAAATGTCAGACGGCGAGACCATCCCCGTCTCCGTCAGGAAAATGACCGCGCTTTTACAGTATATGGGATGAGTGGCGGTGTATTGAAACAAAAAACCTGCCTCTTTATGATAAGAGGCAGGTTTCTATTTGTCTATGCTATACGGGACAATGTAGGCATCGTCCCCTACATGATTAGACAGCGCGCTCGACTTTGCCGGAACGCATACAACGTGTACAAGCGTACACATGGCGTGGGGCACCGTTTACCACGGCTTTCACTCGCTTCACGTTTGGTTTCCACATACGGTTAGACCGTCTGTGTGAGTGGCTGACCTTGATGCCGAAGGAGACACCTTTATCACAATATCCGCATTTTGCCATTTTCCTTGCACCTCCCCACTGTATGGGCGGAATAGTTTTCTCTCGTTAATAG
>Ga0131853_10025590_pt1 | contig 10634 bp, 9 predicted proteins | sample TergutLab28metaG_FD_92764 | JGI IMG/M metagenome (GOLD analysis project Ga0131853, IMG submission 92764) | Labiotermes labralis P1 segment gut microbial communities from Petit-Saut dam, French Guiana - Lab288 P1 (version 2) (version 2) | ecosystem: Host-associated > Arthropoda: Insects >... | reverse complement strand
TCTAGAAAACAGAGATTAACGGCTGTGGGGACCCGTTGCGCTGACCACGTGACACCCCTCTATCCGCAAAAGTTGGCACTAACTTCGCCGACCGGCGTCGGCCGCTCTGTCGGTATAGTTCGCTTGCGGACTAAGGCCACGGAGTTTTAGTTTAGTAGTAGTAGCAGTAGCAGCAGCAGTGGTGATAACAAAAAAAATGCTAGTAGTTTCATTATGGCCCCTATTCACACGTAGATCCTTATTGATCCGTTGTGTCTCCTCGATTTTTTAAAATGCCAAGCCTGGTATTGGCTACCAGGTTTATTAGGCCATTCACCCTCATGTTTTATAGACCCTTGGGCGTCAAGAACACACGACCCAAGTTTACGTATATTTTGCATGCCAGTGCCGCACAGTGACATACAATATGTACACTGTCTTCTTTTCGTCCTCGCACAGTAGGCAATCCTGCTTCTGTATGAGTCCGAGTTTAAACATATGGGCTGTAACGGTTGTGTGGCCTGTTAACAGCCCCAAACCACTCGGAAGCTTTTGTCTACTCATTGCTTGAGGCCTTTTTGTTCTGCTTGACACAGGTCCACTCATTAGGGTCTCGGACTGGCGACAACCTTTACAGGTTTTCCACCTGTTCTGGTGCTTTTGTCTCAAATGACTCCTGATGGCTTCGTTGCCCACAACAAAGGGGAAGACAACAATCTAGTCAGTAGGGTCTCCATTATTCCCTTCCTTGGCCAATTTATCGGCTTCTTCATTTCCCGGTCTTCCATGATGTCCGGGTATCCATACTAAGGTGACTTTTTATATCCACTTAGTTTTTCTAGCGCTTGCCTACTCTCCCATACCAGAGCCAATTGGGTTTTTTGCAAATGTTGATATTGCTGCCCTGCTATCAGAGCATTTATATACTCTCATTCTTTTCCTAGACAAGAGGAGTTCGTGGGAGCAGAAAACTGACAACAGATTTTATTTCCATTCCGTTGTACCTGATGTGTTGCGCGTTCTTAGTCTTGTTTCGCTCAGGACCGGAGCCGGGGTAGCTCAGTCAGTATATTGACTGAGCTGCGGATTTGATGATTCCCGGTAGGAGCAGGAGAAATTTCAGTTCTACGAAGTGTCAATACCGGCTCTGGAGCACACCTAGCCTCCTATTCAGACGCCGGGGCGTGAAGCAGGCTCCTTACCTCTTAACTAGTGCCATATTTAAGGATAAGGCGAAATGCACCTCAGGATGCTCTCGTGGCGTGCATAGGAACACGTTTACTCTTCTATTAGGACCGGTGAATTTGTAATCATATTTGCATATGCATTAGACCTTCCTGAAACTGCTCCTTAATCAGACGGAAGACTGCTTCTAGAGAAGAAATTGAGAGTTCAGACAATGTAGGGTGAAGTCTGACATTGAACTTTTCCTCTTGTGAGATAATTTGGAAAAGTGTGGTACGGCAAGAGGAGTAACATGCGTCAATGTAATGCCGCGTAGAAAATATGCGATTTTCATGCCGGATAACGAAGGTAATATGTAACATTGTTAACAGTAGTGCGAAATATTTCGTAGCTCGACATCGGTGTAAGGGGAACCCACCCTTGCAAGTCTATGACAATAACTTTTATATTGTTGGCAGCTACATTTACTGCAATAACAATAAAATAGGTACCTATTTTTGCATTTCCATGGCAGCAATGGTTTCGTGAACGCACCACAATGTAGCGTTGAACTAACGCTGTCTATCTTGTTATATGTTTCGTAACTCTTAATATAATACTTTTAGCAAAGACACGTTGCTTAAATCTTGTGTTTTTCATCATTCATAGATGGAAATTTGGAAGTAAAAAATTAACATATGACACCAGTCGGCTGCCTACATGTTTGACAGTCATATTGTTTGGAAAAGACTGTACAAAAAGTATGACTACGACTACATAAAAAATTACGTAAATAAAGTACACAAAGAACCGTTGCCTGGCTTAAATAGGCCGACGTAAAGTATATTCCAGTAAAGGAAAGACATGATAAAGGCATTACAGATTAAAATTTATGGACGGATTCTCTGTATATACCACGGAGCTCAAACTGTCCTGGATCTAATATACGGTGACGTACAACGCTCCCCCCCCCCCCACCGTACGAGGCGGCGTATTGTAACCACAAAAACCATTTCCTAGTGCATTATGTTAACCTTTGGCCTTTGACGAGCATAAAGTGGTCAGGCCTTTTACTTACTGTTGCATCGGGTTTCATGTCTACGGCAGTTAAAGAAGGACAAAGAATATTCACAGGTCAGTTTTGCTGATAAATGTGTTGTCAGCCTACTTTTCCTGTTGTATAACGGAAGAGAAGCTTGTGACGTCACGTACGCATGTGCCTGCGCTCCTGCCGAAGTAATTTTGAAAGACGTGACTAATTCCTATGACACAGGACATGCAAATTGTGCCAGTAGAAATTACTTTTTTTTTTTTTTTACATTTTTAAACACAAATAATCTTAACATGCCGTCCACGAATTTCCGAGGTGGTATAGACACTGATGTTACTACTGACGTACTTGCTACAATTTTTATATAGTGTATATACAGGACAGGCATTGTACATAGAAACATAACACTGAGGCTCGTTCTCGAAGTCACTTTTGCCGTGGCCAAGCAATAGGTATTACATATTCTGATTGTGTATCTGTAGCCTTACTTATCAATAATGCAAAGCGCATGCGCCGTATTGTAATCTCTGGCTTGTATGGCTGTACCGACAAGATTTTCGGATAAAAAAATGTGTTTTGATTTCCTCTACAAAGTTTGTCTGATACATTTCTCATTCTAAGAGGAATCAAGCAGGTTATTACCATGAAGCTATATTGGTCTTATGAAAAGTACCCGTTATTTTTCTCAGATTTTAATGTAAAATGAATTTTATCGACAGATTTTCAGAAAATACACATATATCAAATTTCATGAAAATCTGTTCAGTGGAAGCCAAATTGTTCCATGCGGACGGACGGATTTACAGACATACATTACGAAACAAATATTCGGGTTTTTACAATTTCTCGAAGGCGTCTAGAAATGGAATACAACATCTTCTTTAGTCGCTCGTAAGGAGAGTGGTCTGGACGTGAATGCTGAGGAATCTGAGGCTATATTCGTGTCCTTTCAACAGGATCCAGGACGAAATCACAACAGACTTCTGAAAATGTGACGAAGTTAAAATATTTGGGAGCGACACTAAATTTTCAAAATTTTATTCACGAAGAAATTTGTGTCAGATTAAATTCGGTAAATGCTTGTTACATTGCGGTCCACGGTATTTTGTCTCACCCGTTTTCTATCCCAAAACATAAAATTAAGGCATGCAGAACTATAATTTGGCCAGTTGTTTAAATTTGGTTTGCAACATGGGTTGAGGTAGGAACGTAGGGTGATGAGTGTTTGATAGCGCGGTGCAGAGGAAGATATTTTCTAGCTAAACGGGGACGCAATAACAGTGAGGTGGAGACATTAGCGTAATGAGGGAGTTCGTGATTTGTACTCTTTCCGAGATATTATTATTCGAATGATGAAACTGAGGAAGACAATGTGGGTGGGTAATGCGACAGTTATAGGGAAAAGAAAAAAGTTTGCCAAGTTTTGGTGGGAAACCTCAAGGAAAAAATTCGCCTTTTATATGAATGGTCCTTGTTTCTTGGAGAACAACCAGGTTCTTATCGTGCATTTTAGCGCCATTGCGCTGTGCTGAGACCTCGTTTGAGATTCGAACGGCGAAGAGTGAGACAAAGGGTGAGAACGGTAGGACTATGCTTCCAGCGGGGTGGTGCGATCGTCCACGTGGCAATGCAAAGCACGACTTCTTTTGGGACATGCTTTTTGGGTCGCATAATTTTACAGTTTTGCGGTAAGGAATACATTGGGCAGTACGTTCTCCGGACTTTACAACCTCAGAATCTTCCTTATGGTTGGATCTTGATTTTGAAGTCTCTGCTCTCGCTCCGACTTACCGAAGAACTGGAAGTCCGCGTTACAGAGGGAAATGGAACACATAATTTTGTCTGATTGAAGCAAACTATACAGAAATTCAGATGGCAATTACAGCAAAGTGTCGAATTTCAGGGAGCTCATCTACACACACTGTACACCGTTTAGAGTGTGTGAGATTGCTAGGGCACGTAATATATCTATATTAAGCACTAGAGTTACTTAATATGATACGATGTGTTGTGCTGGGTTGTGTCCTTGTAGATCCAAGTCTTTAACAGCATAACGAGTTTTGTGACATACGGCTCTGCAACTAGCCATTGTGGCTACTGCCGGGCTGTAATACTCAATATATTATTGTTAATATTAGATACGGTATTTTTAATCTCTCGTTCCCTCGCTTAGGTTTTGTCTTACTAACAAGCGTTACTTGGCAAAAATACATTGGTATAACAACATTATATTAGCAAGCTGAATAAGAGAATCTTGGGGAAATTTGTCCAGGATGTACAGCTTCTACTACATGGGCCGCATAGCAGAGAGTGCTGTCGGCTGTTCGATGGAATGGTCTGTCTGTGAAGGGTATTGAGACAATTTGTCCAGTGTTTGTTACGTGGGATTTACTGAATATAAAAAGTGCTTTATGACTTGGCTGTTGGTTAAAGATAATCTGGCTAATAGAGCAGTTTAAATTTGGTCTGATTCTCTTTATCGTCTATAATCTTTCACTCTTTTCCCCCAATATTATTCACCTAGCTGCAGATTCTAAAGAACCAATCAGCGAACGATCTTCCTTGATTCAAAATCCCCTCTGCTTACGGCGTCATATTGTCAAATCTGTGTTTAAATTGTGCAAAAAAAAGTTCTACTTATTTTGGACTTAGATGGTGTTCTGGCGTTCCTCTTTAAAATTGACAGACATATCTGATGCCTTTCTAGTTATTATGAGGAAGTTTGTTTAGCTAAAAGCAACTTTGCAAGTTCTCAGAACACTCCTTGCTGATAAGGATAGAGATTTTCCATTTTTTCTTGTTGTAGAGTTCGTAGGCTTCACAGAGTGCTGGCGTATTTTGCCTAGGGTAATGCGTAGAAGTTTTCATAATATTTCCACATCGGTGTTTTCTCTCCGTTGTAATACGAAATCTTTTCCTGAAACTATGCAACTTGTGCTGCTTTGTTCCGAAACCACAAGTTGCTGTTGCACATTGCTGTAGTTTCTGGGACTTCACAGAGGGGTAGAAGTCTTAGTAAAGTCGTCAAAAACTTCTTAGTATCATAGGCTGTAAGTTAACCATATTACACCGAAGAGGCTCCAATCACAGCCTTGTGGCTAGCCGCAAAGTGGATCTCTGTACTTAATGAAAGGAACTGTATTTGGTAGCGACGTTTTTGATATGGCTATGACTAAGGGGTATTGTTAACAAATAATGTTGAGTTTCTATTGTTTAAATTTGCGGTTGATGTTTCGCATCGAATGTGTCAGGCCATGAATGATCAGCTGATCTGTACGGCAATATATATGGCATAGACTGAGATTTATGAATGAGAAACGCTTGTACTTGTGTGCCTGATCATGATAATTAACTTCCGGTTTCCATTTCTTAGCTAGCCGATTGTCTTCCCCGTCTGCCACAATCCCTCCCACTCGTCGATCGTCTTCCCATCTCAATTATTCCTCCTAGCCACCGATCAATTTCTTCATGCTGATACTAGAAGTGTTTGGCGTACCCACCCGCTAATCGGCTCTCCATCCGTACACTCCTAACCCATCAATCGGCTTCCCATCATACAGCCCTCCTTCCAGCCGCCGACCTGTTCGGCTTTCTCATTTCCATCATCCTTTCCTTACGCCGATCGACTTTCTCATCCTCAGGCGCCGATTGTGTTCCCATTCGCCGATCGGCGCACCCATCCCTCACTGTCCCTCCCGCCTGCCTATTTTCCTCCTGATCCACCAACATCCCTCTCATTCGCCGACCGGCTTTCCCGTCTCAACCCCTACCACCCACCCACTGTCTTTCCCATCGGCCAACCACCGATCATCTTCCCCATCTGCCAGACTGATTCCTCCCACCCGTCGATCGGCTTCCACGTCTGAAGTCATGTCTTACTCTGTAGATGAATGTATTACCGTAATATGTGGTGATTTCGTACGTATTTCAGTCCTTAATTCTTACATGTTAGGTAAATACTGACCATATGATGTAATTAGTGACAGTAGCAAGTAAAAACCGAACATGTGATGTAATTAGTGACAGTAGTACGTAAATACTGAATATGTGATGTCATTACTGACAGTAACATTTACATACTGATTGTGTGACGCAGTTGGTTACAGTAACAGCATGGCTGAGTGCATGCAAATCATACACCGTGCTTAACGCAATTAGTGAATTGGTTAGTTATAAACCTAGTACTGATGTTTGTTTCCAGTTTTTGAGAAGTTCGCGCGCTTACCTGAGCACCGGGCCAGTTCTTATGTGTCTGATAGTATCTGGCAGTGTGAAATATTTATGCTAATGTCGTCACTGTTTTATCCCGCTTAATAGTTTCAGGTAATTCGGCCATTAAGAAGCATTGAGTCAGTCTTTTATTTCACTCTGTCTAATACGACGTTACGTAAGAACTTATCTGAATGACAAATTTACCTACAGATATTTCATTCTGCACTGCCAAGCTGGTACGAACTATTGATTATCAATTAAATAAATGTTTAGAGTAAAGTCACCTATTATGGGGAAGTTTTTTAAAAACTGCTATTAAACTTAAGAAAAAGTCGTAAAACATTTCAAAACACAGACATAACTTTATTTGATTAATGAAGAGACAGTTTTTACATAAACCTCGTAAATTAGGAAAAGAAAAACGTGTGTAAAGTTCCTTTCCGTAAAAGCTTCCTGTCCCCTAATTAGGCCCACACGTGTTCCTAATTTGGTGAGATGAATAATCGACGCAGAGAACAGAAAGAATAGTTACAGAATACAAAAAATTACAAATGCAAATGATACAAACTAAGAACAAAATAGTGTTTATCCCTGACAAGGCTCACAAACAAAATCTTCCTCCACACCAGAACAAAGTGTGTTCGCCCATCTGAAATGTTTCGCACATCGTATCCACTGTTGTGGTCTTTAGAGAAACGACCAGTACTAGAGTCTTGTTCCTCTTCTTACGCCGAATCGTCATCGAAAGGACAGCCAGGTCAGTGTCCGAATCTGATGGAGTGTCACACGAAGTTGGATCCCGACAAAACCTTCTCTTCCGTCTTTTGAAGGACCAAGAAGAGCATTCGACGCAAGCCAGTTGGTTTTGGATGTAGTGGCCTGTTTGAATTTCTTTTTCTGAGTTGCCCCAACAAATTTTCTGTAAGGTGAACTCTTTATTTATTTATTTTTTTGCTGTTCCACCACGAGTATTTGGCTGTAGTTTCAGGTTTGGCACAGGGTTGATATCTGATGCTCGGAGAGCCTCAACAGAAATGAACGGCGAAAAATGAGCATAACTGAATGATGGCTGATCTCTGGTCGTCACCAAAGCAAGATGTTTCACAGGAGTAACATCTGTGTCCTCTGAGGCTAGAAGGAAATCATGTGGTCTGAAGGTGTTCTTTTCACAAGGAAAGGGGCCTGTCGCTCGGAAGCCCTTGGCCGCTGTCTCGTCTGTTACAGCTCGCTTATATGCATTGTCGAATTTTTCGCCAATTTGGTAGACGGTGACGACTCGCCCGCCCTAGGTTTGAGCGGAGCTGTATTTCAATTTCTTCGGAGTGGAATGTCTTCAGGGGCTTCATGAAAGCCTTATCCAAGGGTTGCGTTTTGTGACTGTTGTGAGGTGGGAGGCAATTGATGTCAACATGTTTCTCTCGAACTAAGTTAATGACCTCCAGATTCGTTGTGTATGAATAGTGCCCGTCCGGTACTAAGATAACAGGATCTTATTTTGTTCGCTTTGTATGTTTGATGAAATGAAGAAACCACTGGGTGAAAATCTATCTCTGTATCCAACCCGAGGAAGGGCGCGCGCGGACTGAGTCAGGCGATGTGTCATTCATCAGTTACGGTTTCATATTTTTTCTTGGAAATACAAGTAACGGAGGAATGAATTGTCCAATTGGACTCATACAGTTGACTGTCACAAGAGATCCCCGTTCTGCGGATTGAACATAAGATATCTGACGTTTGCCTTTCAATCCTAATATTTTCGTGTGTTTGTGCTATACAATAGTGATGTCGGTTTAGTCGCAATTGTTAAATCTTGCAGGATTATGTTGAATGGTGTACGTAGCGGATTCGTATATTTAAAAAAAAACTGAGCTACTGTTTCAGGAGTGAAACCCCTCACTCTTGAGAGTGAAGACTTTCAGGTGCTGTTACTGAAATTTCTTGATGACGACGTATGAAATTTTTTAACCACTTACTTCCAGCCTTTACATTTCTCTTGCAAAATTGGTTTTTAATTCCGTTTCTTACAGCAAGTTGGTAAGCGAGATGCATGACATCTGCCATTGTCATGCCAAAAATCTTTCTCTCCATCAGAAAACAGTGGTCAGCCAGATCATTTTCTACTTCACACTGAAGAATTTGCTTCCTATCCAATTTTGTTTTTATTGCTTGACTTGAACTTCTCTGCCGGTCTTTAACGCAACGCTACAGTTTTGTTTGTGGTGTGCTGAAAACTCTGGACGCTTTGTAGCTTCCCATTTCCTTGTTCCTCATAGCCTCGATAGCTGCCTTCATCTTTCGGGGTTCTAATTTTTCCTTCGAGTCGTCTGTAACATTATATAGCCCAGAAGGAATAATTCACAAGGTACTGACTTCCTAATATGGAGAGCCCCATATTAGGCTCTTCAAACCTCCCCATAATAGGCGAAAACAGGTTACCGAGAAAATGGGTTAATAAAACAGAAGGATCTATGCAAGGGTTTAAGGTTACATTTAACAGAGAACTGAGCACTAAACAAATTCAGAAAATTAACTTACCTTCAACTGTTTATGAGTCACTGTTTAGGGATAAGCAAAAATTTCACAGCACACCAAAACAAAGACGCACAGTCAATACTCAAGTCTTGAGCGACTGACCGTTTGTAATGTGATTACAATTAATAACCTCATCTGCTTAATGATTTACGTTCTTAAGCACAGAGCGCAGCATCTCCATGTATGAAATAATACACTTCTCTAAATTAGGAAACCTCCCCATAGTAGGCGACTTTCCCCTCCTGAATTAGTATGTACATAATTTCCACTAATGCATATTTTCTGTACATATTAATAAGTACATAAAGTTTTGTTCAGAATTTATGTGTGTATTTATGATTACATAATACATACATATAAACGTACACATACATACGCACACACGCATACGTACATAATACTTACATACATACATACATACGTACGTATGTACATACATACACATACACACACAAACACACACACACACACACACACACACACACGCACACACACACACACATGGCACAATGTACCCAACTCAAATTATTAATTGAATATCATCTGCAAATCGCGAGGTAAACGTGGGTTGTTCGCACAGTCCCCGCTTTTTTTTTACGTTATTTTAAGAAATTGGCTAAAACATATTTCATAATTGCTCAAGCAACACGATATTTTAGTTTCCTGTATTAAATGGAGCTGTTGCTTCAGAGTTTCGCACAGTCGCCATGTTGTTGTTAGTGATGACGGAACTTTAATCCTTTAAACGCCGAGTTAAATCCCATCTGCCATTTGCTGGCATTATTAGGAGTTCACCGTATTCTCCACATTAGCAGGATAAGGGTTAAACGTGCTTCCTTGTGGTAGTTTCTAGCGACATCCTGCTCATGCTACTAAATTTCATGAAAGCCGCCATTTTGTTCGTAAGTTACTACGGAGTAAACACGTTGACATTTTGTTATAAGCGTATCTCTCATCATAAAATCAGTACCGCGGGCAAAACTGGGCACTAGAGCTGTCTAGCAATGGCGTTATTGGACGGCTAATTTCATGGGATTATCTTTTAGTTCGAAACGCAGATTTACGAGTAGAGATAAGCTGGCTTGAATGGATAGAGGATGCATTTCATAATGAGTCACTCTGTGACCGCCTTTTTTCTGTCTGGCCAGACGTCTGTGCGTCCGGTACGTTATACAGACACTGGTTCATTACTGAGATGTATCCGGAGAATCCAGTATCGCTTAACAAAGGACTTTCCTGATCTCCTTGTCTGCAGCCACTTCTTATCTTTTGTCCTGGTACATTTCTCTGGTCTTCATCTCTTAGGATTATTTTACCTGTCTGCTTTCAACATACTTTTTCCTTCTTATGCTTGAGGTGTCGAATTAGTTAAGCTCTGTATGCGATTGTCAGTAAAATTTTCCATAACTGATATGAATCGAAAACGGTAAAGTGATTAGGCTAAGAGCTGGACCACTTGGAATCAAGTTGCAATTCGTCACAGGTGCAAGAGATTTTCTCCCCTCAAAAAGGTTTAAATATGGGCCCCATCCAACATCTTATTCAATTGATGGAGAGGAATATTCCACTCAGGGATAAAGCGGCCTGTGCGTGAAGCTAACCCTTCACCTCCATCTGGTGCCGTTGTTAAGAATGAGTGGAGTTACATGTCCATTTCCCTCTATGTTTTCATTTTGCACACAAGTACATGGCGCTA
>Ga0131853_10025589_pt1 | contig 10634 bp, 13 predicted proteins | sample TergutLab28metaG_FD_92764 | JGI IMG/M metagenome (GOLD analysis project Ga0131853, IMG submission 92764) | Labiotermes labralis P1 segment gut microbial communities from Petit-Saut dam, French Guiana - Lab288 P1 (version 2) (version 2) | ecosystem: Host-associated > Arthropoda: Insects >... | reverse complement strand
GTTTTTGCCGCCGGCGACTGCACCGATAGCGCCTACAAACAAATTGTTATTTCGCTGGGTTCGGGGGCCACCGCCGCACTAGGGGCTTTTGATTATTTAATTAGACAGGGCTAGCTAAATTAACCCCCTTTGCTAACGAAGGGGGTTTTGATAGCTCTTACTTAAAAATCGAAGATTATTTTTTTAAAGTTTTCAAATATCTCTTCACCGGCAGGTTCGGCATTAAGGTTATATAAACACCCTTGCCGGGTGTAATAATCTATTAAAGGGGCCGTTTTTTCGTTATATTCGGCCAATCTTTTTTTAATGGCTTCAATTTTATCGTCATCACGGGTGTAAAGCTCGCCGCCGCATTTATCGCAAATACCGGCCACTTTAGGTTTGATATTATCGCTATGGTAAGTAGCCCCGCATTGGCGGCAAACTAAGCGCCCGGCCAACCGTTTAATAACTGTTTCTTCGCTTACCACAAAGTTAATAACGGCATCTATCTGCACGATAGCGCTTAGGGCTTGGGCTTGGTTAATAGTACGCGGGTAACCATCTAAGATAAAACCATAGGCTAAATCGCCTTTATTAAATCTGTCTTTTACTATCTCGTTGGTAAGTTCATCACTTACCAATTCACCTTTAGCTAAAATAACCTGCACTTTTTGGCCCAGCGCCGTGCCTTCTTTAATGTTAGCCCTAAAAATATCACCGGTAGAGATATGCACTATATTTAAGGCCTTAGCCATAGCGGCAATACTCCCTTTTCCGGCGCCCGGCGAGCCCAAAAAAATTAAATTTTTTAGCACCTTTTTTCTCCTCTTTCCCCGTAAAAGGATAGCACACTTTTGCCTTAATGGCAAGCTAGAGTTATCGTCTTTACAGAGTAAGCCTTTAGTTAATTTTTAAGGTATCTTTTAAAGCCCAGCGGCTTAGCCAAAGTAAGTAGCACAATTTTAGCATAAACATAACCGGCAATAACACCTACCACAATATCGCTAAAATAATGCACATTAAAGTACAACCTTGATAAAGCGATGATAGCCGCTAAAGCAAAAATGGGCAAAGCTTTATTCCTAAAAAACGAAACTAAAAAGAAGGCGGCGGCAAAACTACTGCTGGCATGGCCGGAAGGAAAGGCGTAACCGCTGGGCGGCGGGCTAAGCAGCATCGCTAAGTTATAAGTAACAAAAGGACGCGGCCGGGCAATTAACGGCTTAAGGAATAAATCGTTAGCCACTATCATTACCAGCATGGTAGCAAATAAACCGTAAGCAATAGGGCGGGTTTCGCGCCTAAACCACAAACCTATACCCATGCCTAACCAAATATAACCTTTATCGCCGGCATGCGTAAAAATGGCCATTAAGCTGGCTACCATACCGCCGCGCGGCATGGCCTCGATAAAATTCATAATAGCAATATCTATAAACATTTAAATACCCTCAAAATATTTATTACTAACAATGTTTATTGTAATAGATATAGCCAAATTTGTCAAGGCGCATATGGCAACGGGAGTGCCACACTAGTGTACTTTGTCATTACGAGCGTAGCGAAGTAATCCAGCTTAATTCATTGCATTTAAATGGATTGCCACAACTTTCTGCGAAAGTTTCGCAATGACAAAAAAGTTTCAAGTACACTAGTGTGGCACTCCCCGAGCCTTTACTATACTTTACTAAAAACCTTATTTATGCTATAATTAGAAGATAAATTTAAAATGGAGGACGCTAAATGAGCCACGCCTTATTATTAATTGATTGCCAAAACGATTTTATTGATGACCCTATTAAGGCCGGCAGCCTTGCCGTACCGGGTAGTTACGGTGATATGCAGCGTTTAGCCGCCTTTATTAGCAGGCAAGGCGATAAACTGGCGGCCATTTACGCCAGTATGGATATGCACTCCCCTTACTCCATCTTTTTTCCGAGCTTTTGGCTGGATAAGGATAATAACCAACCTAACCCCTTTACTGTTATTACTTTAAATAATTTAACTACCGGCCAATTTAAACCGGCCGACCCCAAATTAAACACTTGGGTGCAGTATTATTTAACTAAACTGCAAGAAGTTGGCCGTCCTTTAATTTTGTGGCCGCCGCATTGTTTAGCTGGGGCCGCCGGCAGTAATATCCACCCTCTGCTTAAAGCCGCTATCGATGAGTGGGCTATTAACCGGCAGCAAGAAATTAACTCTATCTTTAAGGGACAAAATATCTTATCAGAATTTTATAGTATCTTTAAAGCCGAAGTAGCTATTAATACAGATAGTTCTACTCTTGTAAACCAACCATTGCTCGATAAACTTTGTCGTTACGATAAAGTTTACATCGCCGGTGAGGCTTTATCGCATTGCGTACGCGCTACTATCGAAGATATTATCGCTTACGCCCCGCCGGAGAAGCTGCCTCATTTTACTTTAATTAGCAACTGTAGTTCGCCTGTCGCCGGCTTTGAGGACGAAAGCCTAAATTTTATCAAAAAATTGGCCGGTTATGGCCTAAATTGTTTAGATAGCAGCCAAATAAGCCTAAGTTAATGGATTATATCCCGGCTAAAACGATTGTGAATAATAGCCCCTCACCTGCTTGGTTTGGCGTTCATTATAACATGAATATCTATCGCGGCTGCTCCTTTGGTTGTATCTACTGCGATAGCCGCAGCCTTTGCTACAAAATAGAAAACTTTGAAAAAATACGGGCCAAGCACGATGCCCTGTGTATTATCCGAGCCGACCTTTTAAAAAAGCGCAAAGTGGGCGTTATTGCTACCGGAGCAATGAGCGACCCTTACAACCCCTACGAAAAAGAGTTAAAGCTAACCCAAAATGCCCTCGAACTCATTAATGCCTACGGTTTTGGAGTAGCCATTGCTACTAAAAGCGATTTAATTAGCCGTGATGTAAGCGTCTTAAAAGATATACAAAGTAAAGCCCCTGTCATCATCAAATTAACCCTTACCACCGTAAGTGATAAGCTGGCCGGCCTCATCGAGCCGCACGCTCCATCACCCAGCCGGCGTTTGGCGGCTTTAAAAACTTTAACCGGCGAAGGCCTTTATGCCGGCATTTTAATGATGCCCATTTTACCTTTTATTACCGACAACCCCGAAGCGATAATTCATTTGCTGCAACAAGCTAAAGAGAACGGGGCGCGTTTTATTTATCCCTCGTTTGGGGTAACTTTACGGGCCGGTAACCGCGACTATTTTTACCAAAAATTAGATGAACGCTTTAGCGGCCTAAAACAAAAATATATTAACCGTTATGGCCAACGTTACAGCTGCCAAGCGCCTAACAGTAAAAAATTATGGCAAATCTTTAGCGAAGAATGCCAAAGATTGGGGTTATATTTTAAAATGGCCGATATAATTACCGATTATAAACAAGCTTACCGCAAGCGGCAGTTAAGTCTCTTTGTAGAAGAGCTTTAATTAATCTTCAGCGGCCGGTACAAGCGGCATAAAAAAATCTTCTGCAGCGGCACGCGGCAGTAGTTGACCATTAATATCTAAAGCAAAGAGCTGCAATAATAAGGGATACCTTGTGAGCAGCTGGCCGTATTGCTCCAGCAGCTCAAGACGGGCGGCTTGCTCGGCACGGTTATTTTCAGTTTGTAAAGCCTGCGCTTCGGTAGCTAAATCGACGGCTCTGGCCCTAGCCAAAGCGGTGCTCACGGCCAGCTGGTAAAGCTCGAGGTTAGGCAGCTGGAGAGTAAAACTTAAATTATTAAATTGCAGGCCGCTAAAACGCTGCATTAAAGCGGCATTAAGATGCGGCACCAAAACCGAGCTATCGGCAAACAATTCTTCGGCCAAGCTGGGCACAAGAGTACTCATAAAATTAGCAATGATGGCCGCTTGGGTAACATAGTAACTAGCTTGGTCATCGGCCTGTAACTCGCCGCTATTAAGGGCAGCCAAAGCCCCTTCTTCGGTTAATCTAAACCATAAGTTTCCGCTTAAACTATAGCTAAAGCTTTGCTGTATTTGCTCTAGGCTAAGATTTAAATCGTTATGCTCTATAAAAAAGATACGGCTAAATAAATCGGTGTTAGGTAAATTATTTTGACTGCTAACGCTAACCTCGTGATAAACGGCAGGCACAATAACTAAACGGTTATAAAAAGGCAGCAAGTTACGCGCTTGCCATAAGCCGGGCTGGGCGATGCTATAGCCGCTGCGGCCAGAGAAAAAACCATAACTTTGAGCAGGCACCGTTAAGCTGGCGTAACCAATTAACAAAACTGCCCCCAACAAAATAATTAAGCTAAGCACTACAGCTAAAAAACGTACTAATGTTTTCATAGCTTAATTATACTAAATAAGTTAAGACCCTGCAAGTGGCTTTTTGTTAATTTTAGCTAAAACTTTAACTTTTATAGCACAACTTAGCTATCATCGATAATTTATTTATTCCTTATCAGCCGGCTGCCTCTTGACAGATTAACTTAATTATACCATAATAACGACATAATCGGAGAGGTGTCTGAGTGGTTTAAGGTAGCGGTCTCGAAAACCGTTGTATAGGCAACTGTACCGAGGGTTCGAATCCCTCCCTCTCCGCCTTAAGTTCTTGTATTTAGTAATATTTTTTAGTGCGCTAGCTCTTTCATTCTTAATAGCCCGCGCTGCTGGCGCGGTTAAGGTCTTTTTTATACAGCTCTTCGTAAACAAAGCCGCGTTTACGCAAAGTTTCGCGCCGTTCTTGGCTAAAGGGAGTATTCCGCCAAAAAATGCCGCGCACTTCGCGCTCCAGCTTTTGCATACCTTCACTTTCGCCGGTTATCCATAACACATAGTTGGCCACAAAGTGGGCACGCAAATCGCCCTTAAGTTTTTCATCACTAAAATATTGGTAGTACTGCCCCGTTAGCCCCTCCTCCATCCAGTAGTGGGCGGCCATCTCTTTGGCCGTTTCCCAGCGTAACATACCTAAGGCCGTAATGACCGCCACTTTAACATCGGGGGTAAAAATGGGCACAGCGATACGCCCCCTGCTTGTAGCTTTATTATGGCGCTCGTAGGGTTCCCAACATACGCCCATAGTACCGTAACAAGGCACTAAAATAACATGCGGCGGCACGCGGTTTACCTGCCGCCTAAACTCGCGCCTAAAAATGTTGACATCTACCTCTTCTACCCAAGCCATTGTTTTAACGACATTTTCGCGGGTGGCGATAAAACGTAAATCGCTGTTAAAAAATTGGCTGGCCAAAATAGGAAAGTGATTCCCTTGCCGCCCTACAGACATACGCGCTATCGATTGTATCTGGCCGGCCTCTTGCTTAATAACGCTGGTATCCATTACCGCACCGCTGGTGCCGGCTATCTCTAACTGGCGTTTCGCTTCTTTTATACTTTCCACCGTGTTACTGTAGTTACTATAATCTATTTTATATTGCCGTGATGAATTACCTAAATTGCGCAATACCGCTACCACATCACTCATCGCTTTAAGCTGCTCTTCATCAAGAGGTAAAGTTATTTCTTTTATTAAGTTACTAGGCTCACGCCTTAAAACCGCACTGCTTAATTGCTCAAAAGATTTTAAAATAGTCTCCCGCTCAAGGTAACTGTTAAGCAAACTTTGCTTTAAAGCTTCTTCTTTGCCTTGTAATTTTTCCAGCTGGGTTTTTAATTTGGCAATAATGGCGGCATCACCGCCTTCGCGTTTGGTAGGGGCTTCATCGGTGGCTAAGGGGTTTACTTCGCTTAAAGCCACCATCTTTACCCACTCATCACAGTACCATACGGCTTCGTCCACACGGTTATCCAAAAAGATACTGCTTACCGCCTTACGATGTTCGGGCTTTAATAACAAAGGCAGCAAAGCGCCGTAACGCAAAAAGAGTAATTTTTCCAGCGGTAAATCAGGCTCATTTAACTTAGCCATTATTTGTTTGTGCAGCTCCCAAAAGTTAGCCGTTACCCGCCCTTTGTACAGCGATTTATCGGCGCTATCGGTAGCTTTAAGATAAGCCGTTAAGTTTTTATGCAAACTTTTAGCCATCTCTCCTTCGTTTTCCAACACATTTTTGTAAAAATCTTCTTTATCAAACCAATCATGCGGCTCGCCATGCATCTCGGTAACCGCCGTAAAGGCGGCTTTTAAGGGGTTAGCGGCTTTAGCCGGCTCTTCTTCATGGCCAAGTTCGCTATAAGATGGAATATCTAAAAAATCTTCTTCACTCACAATTTACTCCAATATAACTGTTAATTTACTTTAAAATGCGCAAGGTAAGCCCGATAGCTGCTCTCTATCAATTCTTCTAGGCTGCTATGCTGCACCTGCCATTGTAACATTTTTTGCGCTAATTGACTAGTAGCCACCAAGCCTGCCGGGTCGCCGGCACGACGCTGGGCAATACTATAAGGAAGAGTTTTACCGGTTATCCGGCAAGCCGCTTCGTACATTTCTTTAACGCTAATCCCCGTCTCACTGCCCAAATTTAAGAGAATATTTTTATTATTATGCCGAATATATTCTAAAGCTTTTAAATGAGCGCTAGCTAAATCGCTTACATGAATGTAGTCGCGCACGCAAGTGCCATCGGGGGTGGGATAGTCATCACCAAAAATCTCCAGCTTAGTGCGTCTGCCAACGGCCACCTCCATAATGATAGGCAGTAAGTTAGCCGGGTTTTGCTCCAGCCCTTTGATACGGCCCGCACTATCATAGCCACAAGCATTAAAATAACGCAAACCGGCGTAGTTTAACCCCAGTAACTGGCTGTACCAAGCCATAAATTCCTCTATCTTAAGTTTGGTAAAACCGTAGTAGTTGGTAGGGTTTTTAAGGTGCTCTTCATCGATGGGCAGATATTGCGGCTCGCCAAAAATAGCGGCGCTGCTGCTAAAGACAAGATGTTTTACATTATTTAAAGCCATAGCATTTAAAATATTAAGCGAACCCTCAATGTTATTGGTAGAGTATTTTTGCGGATTCACCATACTTTCGCCCACCGCCTTACTGGCCGCTAAATGGATAACGGCATCGTAACCGGCTAAAACTTTGTTAAGAACAGCTTTATCTAAAATATCGGCCTCGTGCAGCTTACTTTCTTTAAAAATATTTACCCGCTGGCCGGTACTAAAGTTATCGTACACATCAGCCTGATGACCCTGCTGTAAGAGCTCTAAAGCTACGTGGCTGCCGATATAACCGGCGCCGCCTATCACTAATACCTTCATACTGAACTCCTTTTTCTATTCTCCCCAACCATTACCTAATTCCCAATGACTACTTATAATTGTTTCTACAGGCACATCTAACAAATTAAACTCTTCTTTCACAAGGCTTTCAATATATTCTCGCCCATAATCATCTACCCAGCTACCACACATAAGTTCAAAAGTACCATCTTTACGTTGAAAAACCCTTCCACGTGGCACTGCTGTGTAATCTAGCCGAAAAATACCGAGTGGTTTGTTACGCCCCTGTAAGGAATATCTGCGTTTGTTCCACCAATCTTTATGCAAAGTTCTAATGGTTCTTACACCATTACTATTAAATACAGTATCTTCAGCGTTGACTTTATTTACCCCAAACAATTCATCTTCCTCAGCTAAATACCAAAAAATACCTATCTGAGGCTCATCTTGCTTATCAAAGTTATCACGCATACACTCCATATATATATCCATCTCTTTCGCTGTTTTTTCCACTACCATTTTTAAAGCTCCATCTTTGCATTTTAAATATTTTCGCCTAATTTAGTATTATTTCTTTAATTAAATTATATTTTAAATTATAAAGTTCTTCACTTAAATTTACCTTATACAAATGCGGTTTACTTAGGCGTTTATGCTCGGCAGAAAAAGTGGCCAAATTTTGCTGATAGTAACTTCGGCTGCGTCCTACATCACTTAACAGTTTACCCTCTTCAGTAAGCCGCCCATTCAGTACCATTGGCACTAACAGTGGCCGCACCGTGTAACTACCGGCCTCGAAATAAGTTTTAGATAATCTATCCTGCTCGGCCGTAATAGTTATATCGGCAGCAGCCAACAATTTTTCTTTATCGCTATCAGATTGCAGGGTGATTAAATCGGCCCTAGCCTCGCCATTTTGATAGATACGATAAAGTTCCTTACGCGCCGGCGTGAGGGTTTTGGCCCGGTCGCCCGATACCTTAATAACGGCTTGCCCATCGATACTCACCAGCTTATAAACGCCGCCAAAGCAGGGATTATCACGGCTTACCGCAATGGCATCGCCCACACCCACACTATCAAAACAGGCTCCCTGCAAAATTAAATTACTAATAGAATATTCATCTAGCCCGTTAGTAAGCACAATCTTAGCTTTAGTTAAACCGGCTTCATCAAGCTTCGCCCGTGCCCGCTTACTTTGATAGGCAAGGTCGCCGCTATCTATTCTTATACCAAAACCACCAATATAATCATTGCTTATGCCATTATCTTGAAAAGCTTTAATGGCGTTGGGTAAACCGATAGCGAGGCTATCGTAGGTATCAATTAACAGCAATAAACTGTTGTGCCTTTTTTTACGCACCTCGATAAAGGCTTTAAAGGCGGCATATTCGGCCTTACTACCCACACCAAAGGCCTGAATATAACTGTGGCTCATCGTACCGACGGAAGGTTCGTTGTATAAATATTCGGTAGCCAGCGCGCTATGGCCGGCACAGCCGCCAATTAAAGCCGCCTTTGCTCCCAGAGCCGCCCCATCAAAACCATGGGCACGGCGCGGCCCAAAGGCCAGCACCTGTCGCGGCGCAGCGGCGCGGCTAACGCGGCTAGCCTTACTAGCAATGGCCATTTGGTAGTTCATGGCGTTAAGTAGCGGTGTTTCCAAAATTTTAGTGGAAAGTAAATCGCCCTCTACCACCATGATAGGTTGGTTAGCGTAGGCCAGTTCACCTTCCCGCATGGCGTAGATATTACCGGTAAAAGTAAGATTAACAAGGGCTTCAAGCAGCTCTTCTTCGCGGATAATTTGGCTAAAGACGGCGCGTTTTTCGCTAGCGGGCGTATTATTCAGGCTCTCTATTAGCCGTACCACACTCTCCACGCCGGCCACAACGGTAAATCCGCCATCTTCACTTTTCCTAAAGAAATAATCAAAGGCAGCTTGCCGGTTTTGCCAGCCCAAACCCACCAGCACATCGCTTTCGGTGTATTGGTAGCGGTCGCTGTTAATAAAGCGGGTAAAATCATCTAAAATGGTCATTATTTAGTAAGTATAACATAAGATAGCCCAATGAACAAAGCAAAAAGTGAAAAGTTTTCCCTTTATTTGTTGCTGTAATGGGTACGGCATTCAACAATTTCTAGCTGCTCGTTTTTAATACGGAAAAGAAGCCTATTTTGTTCATCAATCCGTACACTGTATAACCCACTTAAATCACCTTTTAAAGCTTCTGGCTTACCCATACCGTTATAACCATTTCTTTCAATATCTTGTATCAATTTATTGATACGTTTCAAGGTCTTTTTATCCTGCTCTTGCCAGTAAAGGTAGTCCTGCCAAGCTTTTTCACGCCATATTTTATTCATTACTCTACCTCAATCAACTCGTGAGGCGTAAGTATCTCTCTTCCTGCATCTATATCTCCCATAATTTCACGTAACCTTGCCATATTCTCTTCACTATAAAAAGGGTCTTCTTCTGCGGTTACCTCAAAGGGAATTCTGCGGTCTTGCTTTACTTTTGTAGCAAAAATGGTGAAGGCCGTTGTCAGGCTCATACCCATCTCTTTACAAATTTGCTCTACCTCTTTTTTTAGATTTTCATCTATTCTAAAGTTGATTGTTGTTTGTGCCATAATTGTTACCTCTTGTAAATCAATATAAAAATTTTTAATAGTTATTTCTCGCGGTAATGACTTCCGCATTGAAAAATTTCAAGTGTATCCACCCACAATTTTAAAGATTAATCTATTTTTTTCATCAATACGCACACTATAAAGACCACTAAAATTATCTTTAAGCGGTTCGGGCTTACCTATACCATTATACCCATTACGCTCAATATCTTGTAATAATTTATGAATACGTTTTAAAGTTTTTACATCTTGTTTTTGCCAGTAAAGATAATCTTGCCACGCTGCATCATGCCATGATTTAATCATCTTCTACCTCAATTAATTCATGCGGGGTTAATTTTGCTTTACCTGTAGCCAAATCATCAAGCGCCAAACGCAACTGCCTTAAACTAAGTTCATCGTAATAGGCGGCAGTATCTGTCTTTATCTCTAAAGGCAAACGTTCTTCTCTAACCGCTTTAGCAGCAAGAATAGCTAAAGCTTCTGTCATTCCTAAACCTACCTCTTGACAAAGACGTTCTAACTTTTTTTTAATGTCTTCATCAAGACGAAAACTTATCAATGTTTCCGGCATAGTTGTTGCTCCTTTTAAAAGAAGATAGCATATCGTAAAGCGTTTGTCAATAAATTGCTTTATCAGACATAAATTATTTATATATTAGCGATATGTCTCTTAAAACAACAAACCCCTCAAAGAAGAGGGGTTTTAAAAAGATTGACAAGCTACGCTTGCGATGACAAAGAAGCAAAGGGAAGAGAGATACGATTGTGCGGGGTTCGCAGTATACACTAACTGCGTATTACCTTTCTCGCAGAAAGGAGGTGATCCAGCCGCACCTTCCGGTACGGCTACCTT
>Ga0131853_10025588_pt1 | contig 10634 bp, 9 predicted proteins | sample TergutLab28metaG_FD_92764 | JGI IMG/M metagenome (GOLD analysis project Ga0131853, IMG submission 92764) | Labiotermes labralis P1 segment gut microbial communities from Petit-Saut dam, French Guiana - Lab288 P1 (version 2) (version 2) | ecosystem: Host-associated > Arthropoda: Insects >... | reverse complement strand
TGGCGGACGCTTGTGAGTGCGGTAATGAACCTTCGGGTTCCATAAAATGCGGGGAATTTCTTGACTAGCTGCAAACCAGTTAGCTTCTCAAGAAGGACTCTGCACCATGGAGTAAGTAAGTACCATGGGAGAGACGGAAAAGAGGACGTCTAAGAAAAACGTGGATGGAAGGAGTACAAGTAGCCATGACAACAAGAAATTTAGAACCAGATCAGCGGAGAAACAGAGAGGAATGGCGTTTGGTTTCCGGAAGACGGCGACAGCTGTTAAAAAACAGGACAGATTAGATATAAAAACCATTTCACACGTAAAAACATTTATTATCCAGTCTCTCTACGAAACTTAACACGCAGTTGCATTGTTCCATTATTTTCCTCCATGTTGTTACTTTACATTCCACAAAAATATTACGTGAAGCAGCGTTGCGTGTTTATCCAACATTCATCAGTATACTCCACCTCAGTACCTAAAAGTAAGTGCCACGTGTGTTGCTGCCGCCCCACAAGTTCGCGCATCCATCCTTTTATTGCCGGCTTCGGGGGTTAGACAATTATGATGCTGGGGTGTCCTGAACTGACATTACACCTACCAGGTTTTCGTAAAAATCGGTCGTCTGGTTCAGAAGGTGAAATAGGTCTTACATAGACACACAAATGAGACACAGGTACAGACAGCATGTTAATCACATAAGTATCTATTCTTTTTTAGGAACAGGCTGAAAAGCATGCCTGGAGATTGCGAACATAGATCAGTATTTGCCAGAGAGCTTGTTGGTATATTAATTTGAATGGAAGCCGGCTTTGACCATCTGTCAAGTTAGATGGGGCTTTCGTTGTGATTGAGAATCAACATTAGGACTGCAGAGATTGTAATAAAAGTCGGCTTTGCAGTACTTATGCAGTGGCCCACAGTCTGTGCTGTTGCTCCACTTCCCACCACTTGGTACTGCTGTCCGTCTCAATCCAACACCGCTTTCGCTTTGCGACTCGCACAAAGCGAGTGACGTTGCCCCAACAAGCGAGGGGTCATCGACCTGAGATCCCCCTCTCCCCAAACTCCTAACAGTAGAGACAACGCAGTTTAGTGCTTCAGGTTTGGCAGGAGGTCAGAATTCAGCAGAGCAACCGGGATATGAACCAGGAGAGATGTTCGAGGAGGGAAGACCTCTAGCTGGGAGATAGTCGAGCCAGAAAAATCTGCTGAAGAGGAAAAAAAAAAAAAAGAAAGAAAGCCAGAGAGGCTCTCAAATTCAGAACCACACACACGGCTTCTGTTGACGACCTCCAAGAGAGAGAGAGAGAGAGAGAGAGAGAAGCCGTGACATGCGCGTACGAAGCCGTGGCGTTTCGAGAGAATGTTCACCCCGAGAGGAGAGTTCTCATTGGCTGAGCTAATAAAGGCATTTCAGGACGTTAGAGGACATTGGGGTCACACACACAAAGATTTCGCGAGTATAGGCGAGTTGCTATTGGCCGGCCGGGCCTCCACATGACCTTTCTAAAGCGGACGAGAGAGAGAGAGAAAGAGAGAGCCGTTTTCTCTTCTTTTATTTTGCCAAATCTTTGTGAGGCATGTGTGTGGGGGTCTTCACAAAATGTCCATGCGTGTCTGGCATTCTGCATGTGAATCGCTGTAATTGTGACGTTTTGCAAACGAACAAGCGTCATCCAGTTTCCCAGAAACTTTCTCGGAAGAGATCCTCATATCGCATTGGAACTGCGCGCCGGCTTTCATCGATCGCACCCACTATACTGGAGGGTCTCCCGTCAGTCGCGAAACACGTCTGTTGGTGTTAAGTGTGATAGTTGTGACTGGTGATATGGTGATGCATTCAGGCTGGTCTGCACGTGTCGGTTGTGTTCTTGATTGCCTGATGGTTTATCTCAAGGTGAGATTAGTACAAGTGTTAAAATATTATTGCAACGTGATGTGTGGTTGAGGTCACATGTGTGCAATCTAGTTTCGCGAAGTGACAACGTTAACGACGAGGATGATCAAAAGCCGCTGCAATTCAGTAGGCCACGTGATTTCATTTTAAATATATATATATATATATATATAACTGCTTTTCGTAACACAGATTTACAAACAAACTTTAGTGTTGGCACGACTGTTTGTTCTGTAACCAAACCGAATTCTTTTTAGCCGCATTGTGGCAGGTTGGAAATATTTACTCACACCATCCCAAGGGATGAGGTTAGGGGAGGGGAGAGATTGAATTCGTAATCGTCCGCCCCTCCCTCCTATACAAGGACCTCACTCACTTATCCCATGGAGCAGAGGCATTCTTGAGTAGTTGACCAGTTCTCAGCTAGTCAAGAAATTCCCCGCATTTTATGGAACCAGCAGGTTCATTACCGCTTTTACAAGAGCCCACCAACTGTCCTTATCTTGGGCCGGATCAATCCAGTCCATGCCCACGCTTTCCACTTCCTGAAGATCCAACTTAATATTATCCCACCACCTACGCCTGGGTCTTCTAAGTGGCCTATTTTCCTCAGGTTTCCCCACCAAAACCCTGTATGCACCTTTCCTCTCCCCCATACGTGCTACTGCCCCCGCCTATCTTATTTTTCTCGATTTGATCACCTGAACAACATTTGGTGAGGAGTATAGATCAGTAACCTCCTCATTATGTAGTTTTCTCCACTCCCCTCTAATTTCATCCTTAGTCTCAAATATTCTCGTCAGTACCCTATTCTCAAACACCCGTATCCTACATTCCTCCCTTAATGTGAGCGACCAAGTTCTGCACTCATACAAAACAACGGGCAAAACTATAGTTCCGTATATCTTAATCTTTATGTTTTTGGATAGCAAACTGGAAGACAAAAGATCCTGCACTGGATGATAGCAAGCATTCACTGTCTTCATTCTACACTTAATTTCTTCCTGAATAAAATTTGAATTAGTTGGGGTTGTTCCCAAGTATTTGACATCTTCCACCCTTTCAAGGGAACTGTTATCAGTCTTTATATTGTGACTTCGTCCTGCATTCAGATCTCGAGACATGCCATGTACTTAGTTCTATTAGCATTTACTTCTAGTCTAATCTCCTTACTAGCAATACTAAAGCTTCACTGTTTTTCTGTACAGTATGTATTCTTCCCCCCAGTATATTAACACCATCAGCATAAACTAGAAGCTGGTGTATACCATTTAATTTCAAGCTATCCTGGTTTACCTGACCCCTCCTAATGGCATACGCAAAAGCAAAGTTGGAAATGAATGACGATAAAGAATGTCCTTTTTCCAAACCATTCTTAATAGGAAACATGTCAGACAAATGTTTGCCTACCTGGACTCTGCTGTCGGTTTCATTCAGACACATTTTTATTAGCCGTACCAATTTCATGGTGATACCAAACTCAATGAGAATAGTATGCAAGACCTCCCTGCTAACAATCATAAGCTTTCTTGAAGTCTGTAAACAGCTGATACACAGCTTCATAAACAAGAACCTCAGTGGCCCTAATTCAAATAATTCTAACCTAACGGCTTGCCCGTTCAACGAGTTCAGATAAAGCATTTGGCTCCTATATATAACATTTTAGCTGACCAATTACGATAGTATATCGGGTTTTTGCGACTTACACAATAACAGAACCATTTTAGGAGGATGAGACCGACATGTTCCAACTTGTGGTGAAATGAAGACAATTGATTTTATCACAGAGTGTAGGATTGGTGACAAAACGGCAGCGTTTAAGTCAGCAGTACATCTGATCTCTGGATGTGTTCAAGAACGTAATGGTATTTATTTCATTTATGTATGGTTTATTTAACGATGCCATCAGTTTCCCATACTGCAGAGATTATGACTATACTTGACAGAAGGCATCACGAAGTGCTAGAATGAACATATAATGAAAACAATTATACACGTCAGCACTACTTATTTATTAAAACATAGGCTACATGTTTCGACCCATCATTAGGTCATCCTCAGGCCTACGGCAGACTAAGTCAATGGTGCAGTGTGTATATTGAGATCCCAATACGTTTAACAGTCGTAAGAATACATAAATAAATATATACTTACCAGATTTTATGTATTCTTGCAACTGTCAAACATACTGGGATCCCAATATACACACAGCACCAATGACTTAGTCTGCCGTAGGCCTGAGGATGACCTAATGATGGGTCGAAACAGGTAGCCTATGGTTTAATAAATAAGTAGTGCTGACGTGTATAATTGTTTTCATTTTATGACTGTATGATGCATAGTGAGTGGTGGATTAGGAAGTATGTGGAAGGTCTGAATAGAATCACGAAAGCGGGGTCCAACCGAGCGTGACTGCTGCTATTGAGCCGTTACTCAATACATACAATGTTTAACCTGTCATGACCATAGCCGACGGAACCAAAACTTGTGCCGTACCGTCATGTTCCGTCACGACATGTACATGCGGAAAACACTTCACAATTCGGTCATCACATTCATATCCACGTGGAATCTCGGAATTCGTGTTTTTTACTATGCGTAATAGACCCAACGCGAACTGAAGTAACTTCTCCCGGAATTCGAACGTCTGGGAGTACCAGGCCTTCGTTATAAAACAGTTCATGCGCATTTACCGAAAGGAAAAAAAAAAGTGTTCTGTAAGGTACACGTGTGTAACCACGTGCATCCGAACATTCAGAGTCAAATAGGATTAACCAACTGGGCACTGTGATGTGAGAATATAGACCTAGCACATATTTAGAAGGGGGGGGGGGTCTTTCGTATTTCGTCCCTAACGTTTGGGTGCAAGGAAAGATTGGGCCTGTAAAAGCCCTCCCCATATATTCATCTTCATGAAGCACAAATTCGTGTGACGAATATTTAAATTATGTTCCGTGCATAACGACATGCCCATTTCGTATTGCACGTGTTTAGTGTCACACCTGCTAGTATTTTATTCCATCAGACGTAAGCTCACCCCTGGTTTACTATGTACCCCTACCAAACCGAACCGAAAACCAACCCAAATTTTATAGTCTACAAATAGCAGCATTTTTTTTTTTTTACAAAGTCTGTTACCACGAATCATTTTAGGGTGTAGGAGTAAAAGACGGTAGTGTCTTCCAACTCATTAGTTCGCGCGTGCGTCATATCATTACTGACAGTAAAAAAAAGGTACGGCGCTGGGATATCCTCAAACCGCAACATGTTCGTACTAATATGATATTAAACAATGTACATCAGCACAACTGCTTTATTACACAATGTAATTACATAGGCTACATGTTCCGACTATTAATCAGTCATCTTCAGGCCTATTTTGTCAATTGAGTCACAAGATCCTATGCACACATACTAAGTTTTGTGAATATCGGTCTGCTTGTTCAGAAGTTGACACGCACAGAGAAGATGCTAATCTGAGAGCCTACTGCCTCTCTTTTTAGGAAGAAAAAGAGGTGAAATTTGGGTTTCCAGCGTAGTATACACTATCACCAGAAAATACCACACCTTTTATACTGTACAAGAAAACAATCGCTTTTTAATAATGATGCAGATACATGTACACGTTGTGCGCAAAATGCAGATTCTAATGTATCATAATGTGGTACGTATGTCAACTCTGTGCTTTGAAGGGTTAAGGGAGCGGCAGATGCATGATGGAAGTGATATGACAGTATTTTAATAATCTTCGTAGTAGTTTTAATGCTTCAAATTTCTGTTGTCGCACGTCGTCACATATCGCATCACAAATCTGCCGTTAACCGATCTGGCTTTATTTTTAACGAATGATTTGCACCAGCTGACTCACTGATGACCCCGGATCTGAACCAAGGAACATGTGGTTCGTTTCGCCACAGGAAGTGCGCATTGCGAAATGTTATATTGCCAGTCACCACGAGACATAACCTCAATTCAGAGAAAGTAGAAGCTACTGACCGATAAGGCTGCAAATGTAGCTAGTGATGTTCTATGAAGCGTTGTGGTCCTTTATTTCACCACACTGAGTCGTATTTATTTTTTATTTATTTATCTGTCTGTAGTTTATTTAAGAAACGTATCAGTAACTTAGACCGTGCAGTGTGTCGGTTTATTGGATTATGGTAACTAAGGAATCGGAGTGGACGTGGAAGGAAGGATACATTCCAGGCTAATTTTGAGGTCTGTTCCAAAATTTTCGTGGAGGTATGGAGAAAAACCAGGTACAGTAACCCCACGCCAAACGCGGCTAAACTATAGGCGGTGATATATATATATATATATATATATATATATGTATGTATATGTATACAAGGGGGGGGGGGGAAGTGCTGAAAGCCGAAATATTTAAATATACGCGGGTAAACGCGAGCGGTTGCTGTCGCAACCTTGGCGGAAGCTGGCAGCAGCAGCTGCCCAGGAACTGTGCATTAAATGTTAAATGTCCAAAAATGTATTCTAACAGGTGTGGTTGTATAGGCGTCCGCGTTCACGTAACCGAGTTTTTCCCTTAAGACATATGCCCAACGCGATTTTGCCCAGCACGCCGCGATCAACACCCTCTAACCCCGCGGTGGTCGAGGAATCGCTGCAATATATTTACAAGCTTCGAGGTATATAACTCTTTTCAGTGTCAAGGAAAATATATTGATACACATAAACTTCAAAATATAAGGATATCGATTTATTTTTTAAAGAATTTAGTTGTTCAATGTTTTGTTAGTTTTCAGGTTGCCATTGTCGGTTGTTGATTAGACGTTGACTTTACTTTGGCTTTCTGCACCGTATATGGTTAAATGTTCCGGCGTTTTGGAAGAACTTAACTGTCACCATCTTCAGGGCGACCGAATTCATTCAAGTGAATGTTCCCACTTGAATGAATTCCTTCGCCGTGACATTCTATTGTTTCTCTGAAACGTCGAAACATTTAACCACTACACGGTTCAGAAATCCAAAATAAAATCGCCATTTGAATGTTTTATGCTCTTGTCAAACCGTTGTGCAATCCTGGCCACAACTAAATACACGTAATTTAAGTGCTACAAGTGTGGACGAACGTAATTTTACCCAGATTTCGTTGCATATTCAGGGCACTTGTGGCACCTGTTCAGTGTATGTTTTCTGCTGATCCTGCCGAAGTATTCGCTTGCTCGCGTTTATGTGTGTGGACATGTGTAAGCGTGTTTGTATTATGTGCGTGCGAAAGAGAATGAGTAATGTCTGTTTTCACTGTTTCACATTCACTCGTGTTTTAGACGCATTCGAAAAGCCGCAGAAATTAGCTGTTTTGTCGTTGCTGTCCGTCCGTCGGCGTGAACAGCGCGGCTCCCAATTTACGGATTTTCGTGAAATCTTATAAGTATTCATGACTTTATCAACACCTGTCGGAAAAGGTCAAGTTTTGTTAAAATCTGACAAATTATCAGGTATCTTACCTGAGTATGTGAGTGTGTTTACGATTACAAATTGCCGAATACTACACGAAAAGAAAAAAGTTCAGACAAGAGATGTAGAGAAAATCAAAACACACATTTCATACCAAATACATGTCTTCCAAAATTGTGAATTTTAAGAGGTAATTACGAAAAATGCATACAGCCAGCCAGGCCACAGAAGTAACATAGTATGTGCAAAAAAAAATGCCGTTTGTATTAACACAAAAATATAGCTATCAAGTCATAATAATTGTTTATTGCGTTCGATGGGGTGAAACTGTGGGGGTATGAAGCAATTTGCATGAAGGATTACTAAGTCAAAAGTACATACAGTCTTAATATTTAATATGCATTGCTTTAGACTTGATTGTAATTACGTAAAAATGTGGCGCCACATAGTGTAGATTCAAATTTATTGTTGTTTGAAGTAATAATCAATTATGTAAACTCCGTCTTGATACGCCTGTTCCTATGGAGTTACCGAATTTTTCTCTTTTTCATTTACATAACAGAGAAAAGGAAAATAAATAAAAAATCAGTTATAATATTTCATATATGTTGCTCATATCTAGGATGGATTCTGATGTGTACATAAACTATACATATACCTACAAATTGGGTACGAACTACTGTTTATAAATCAGAAATTACAGAATGTTTCGACATTGACCTTTACAAAATCGTCGTTCTCCAAAGAAGTATAACAACGTGCCCCAACAGTAGTAATCATATGCTGCAATATATATGTAGAGTCCGTGAACAACAAAAAGGGACCCCCGTGGTTGAATGGTGTGACTACTTGAGAACAGTCCAGAGTGCAAAATCCGAATGCGATTTATTCTTACATTGTACGTAAATTCCATGTCGCTTTATATTGGGGAAAAAAAATGTGCTAACGGCCTTTCATCACATCTGAGTTGCATCCGGACCTGCCACAGTTGAAACGACCTTCAGGGTGAAGTTCAGTACTACTACTTTATCAGGAGTTTCGTGAACTGGCTGAGTAATCCTGAGCAGGTTCTTTGGCGTTACCTGTAATTGTCTTACGCCACGTAAGGTGTCTGATTCATATTCCAAAGTTCAACTGTTTGAATCCCGAGGGCGCGTATCTTAACCGATTACCTTGGTTATTACAGTCATTACAATAAGTCTAGGAAGACGTTGTGACCCTGCTGTCATGGATGTGTAATGTCACAGCGCGGTCCATAACGGAAAACGCGACGCTTGGTGCTGGACGATACGAAGTTTTGATTTACAGCCAAGGAACTGACCAAAAAATATCTAAGCGAGAAGGTTGGTACCAGGAAAGCATAAATGGTCCTGAGGTGTAAATTGATCTTTCCGAGCTCTAAACAAACATACTGCCAAAAATATTATCCCTATTATAACGTGTGCGCAGTGAAACCTGGTAATCATATAAAAATTGGATGCATAGATCAGCTTTTCTCCAGTTTCTTGTAGAGAAAAACTCCCCACATGATACTCCATAGCTTGCACCATTATAAAAAAAAACCCCTAAGCAATAAAGTCATGGACAGCATTTTAATCATGCTTTGTCCGAAGATAACTTCCGAAACCATTCGAATACGAAGCAGAAATACTGTCTACCACACGGCGACGTTTGGTTGTGCACTTACTGTATTTCCGATTGCTTAGTCAATTGAGAAATTCCCTAAAGACGTTAGGTTAAGAATTATTTCCATTGCAGTGGATATTGTATTCGTAGAAAGGCTGGAGAAATATCTGTCAGTTAAATTTCGTTCTCTGTAACTCGTTTGTATCTTTTTGAGCCGCTCGTGACGTTTACTGTGAAGTACTGTGAAGTGAATAATGGACAGTTTACTTCACGAACTTCACTATTTTATTTTCAGCAGGAAGAATCAAACTCTTCAGTGCATCTTCCCCCCTCTCCCCCCCCCCTTCCAGTGGATTTATTTCAGGAGAGTCGAAACTCTTGGGACCAATATACTTAACTCTCAACCCGCTAACGTGGAAAATATGGTGAGCTCCTAATAATGCCAGCAGATGGCAGATGGGATTTAACTCGGCGTTTAAAGGGTTAATCAGCATCGCCAGTACGCAGCAGAACAGGCCGCTCAACCCGTAGCTCGACACAACACAATCTTCCGTTGCCCAGGAAACGTTTTAAATGGGAGTCTTCCCTTTGAAAAACCGTGACAGAACACCGAAGCGATTTTGAAAACTTATATGAGCTGTTTATGTATGAAGACATATTGCATTTATAATTCGTTTTGTAAAACATACACTAAAAATATAGACACAAACCTGGGTTGTCTGTTGTAATTTTTATAATTTTTCTGTTACTTTCAGTATACTTTTATTGCACATGATGTATAGACAAACACACGGGTAAAGGTATACGTATTCTTATTAGTTCGTCATTCTGTGTGTTGCGCGCCTGCAGACCAAATTTTGCTGAAGTTGCCCGCACCACATAAAAATTTAAGCATGCCTGCTACAAAATATTTTCTTACATCCCTCACTACCTCCAAGCCTGAATATAAGAAGGGACAGTCCCCTCCCCCAGAAATAGCCGCACAGACCAGTGCGGGTAGCCTTATAAACGAGGCTGTTCGGCATTTCTCAGTAACACGATCTGGGATACGTGATTTCCTAGTAAATAATGACTAATAAGGCATGCTGTAGAGCTGTTCTTTCTCAATAAGTATTCAGGTGAAAGCTTTAGTATTAGTAGCAGTGTGGTATACGTCTTTGCCGAATTCAGTGTGTGAGTTTGTGTATGTTTTTTTTTCTTTCCCATCAGTTTGAGCTTATAAAATATCACAAATGCCAAGTGCTTCGAGTCCACGTCAGCTTCATAAAGAACTGCGACGAAGTTACGATTTCAAATTCAAGCTGAAAGTGGTACGTGAAGCAGAAGACACAAACAACTGTGCTGCTGCGAAAAAATTTAACGTTACCGAAAACAACGTAAGACGATGGCGACAGCAGAAAAATGATTTGTTAAATAGTAGTGGCACAAGAACAGCATTCCGAGGACCAAAAAAGGGAAGATTCGACGAAATCGAAGTAGAAGTTGTAAACTGCATCACCGATATGAGGAGGGCGGGGTTTCCCGTTACAAGGGAGTCAATTCAATTTAACCTTTAGACGCCTAACGTCAACTATAGTTGACGTACCGCACCGCTAACCTCCAAAGTTGCATTTTATGTATTTATTCAACAAATATAGGTACCGAATATTTTAAACATGGTGTATAATCTCCGTTTTTTTCTCTTCAAAATGCAGTTTGT
>Ga0131853_10025583_pt1 | contig 10635 bp, 11 predicted proteins | sample TergutLab28metaG_FD_92764 | JGI IMG/M metagenome (GOLD analysis project Ga0131853, IMG submission 92764) | Labiotermes labralis P1 segment gut microbial communities from Petit-Saut dam, French Guiana - Lab288 P1 (version 2) (version 2) | ecosystem: Host-associated > Arthropoda: Insects >... | reverse complement strand
CCTGCAAAAACTTCTATTGGGCGATGGCCTAGTAGTTCTTTTAGCTTGGTGTCTAGCTTTATGCCCTGGTTTTCTAGCTTCGAGAATAGGAAATTTATTGCCTCGGCTTGCTTGCCTGCTGCGCGGCGTATCCCTGCCGCATCGTGCATTACTACCAATGCCAGTACGGCACAGGCCGCGAATATTGTGGTCTCGAAGCCTTCGTGCAGCCCTACAGATACCATTAGGGCCATGGCTAGTGCGCTGTGGGAACTGGGCATACCGCCTGTGCTAAAAAATAGGGCAGTCGTCCACGATTTTGTGCGCCAACGGTCAAACAGCACTTTTAGTATCTGTGCAAGGGCCATTGCTGTCACGGCGGTTAGCAGATGCCGGTTGGCTAGGAGTGTGGCAATAGATTGGGGCACTGGTTCATCTTCTCCCTGTTACTTTGTTCTTATGATGGTTTGTGATACTAGGTTGCTTAGGTTGCCTGTTTTTGTGGGTATGGCGGCTACTATCTCGTGGGCTTCTTGGCTTAGGCGCTGGTATTCTTCTTTTGCGGCTTCCAGGCCGTGTATGGTGACATAGGTGGATTTTTGGTTCTTGGTATCGCTGCCTATGGGCTTGCCCAGGTCTTCGGATGTAGACGTTACATCCAGGATATCGTCTCTTACCTGGAATGCCAGGCCCAGAACTTGGCCCAGTTTTTCTACCTGCTGTATAACGGCCTCGCTGCTGCCGGCCAGTATTGCCCCGGCTTTAAGGCTGGCTGTTATTAGGCAGCCGGTTTTGCGGCGGTGTATGGCGGCTAGGGTTTCGGCGTCTACAAGCTTGCCTTCATTTATAATATCAGATACTTGCCCGGCTACCATGCCGTTTACGCCTGCGGCTTTTATAACGCAGTTAAGCGCCTTTGCCGCAAGAGCGCCGTTGCCGGCAGGGTCGCATATATGGCGGGCCATAACTTCCATGGCCAGGCTTAGAAGGCCGTCCCCGGCCAGTATTGCCATGGCCTCGTTGTAGGCTTTGTGGCATGTGGGGCGTCCCCGTCTGAAATCGTCGTTATCCATTGCCGGTAAGTCATCATGGGCCAGGGAATAGGCGTGAATCATTTCTATCGCACAGGCGAAGTCTAGTGCGGTGCTGTGCTGGCCGGTTGTGCCGGTAAAATCTGCTGCCCCTGTAGTGGCCTCATAGGCTGCAAGCAGCAGCTTTGGCCTTAAGCGCTTGCCTTCGCCTAAGGCGGCGTAGGCCATTACTTCCCTTAACAGCGGCTCTTCGCATTCGGATATTAGCGCTTTTAACCTATGGTCTAATTGTTCATACATGGGCCTTGGCCCCTTCCCCAAACGGTGTTAGGGCTAGGGCCCCGTCCGCGTTTTCTTGTAACTGTAATACTTCTGCCTCGTAGCGGCCCAGTATCTTACCGCAGTCTTCGGCATGGGTAAGCCCTTCCTTGTATAGCTTTATGGCTTCTTCTAGAGCTATGTCGCTGTTTTCTATTTTCTCTACTATCTCGGCTAGGCGGGATAGGGATTTTTCAAATGATTGTTGCTTCTTGGGCATTATGGTTTCCTCATATTGTTTTAACGGCTACATTGCCGTCTGCAAATTGTAGGGTAAGTGGCGTGCCTTTTTCAATTTTTGCGCTTGTTACTGCCTGCCCGGCGGTGTCATGTACCAGTGCAAAGCCGCGCCTAAACGCGGCATAGGGCGATACTTTTTCCAATAGCTGTGTGCTATGGGCCAGGCTTTGCCTTTCGTGTGCCAGGCGAAACGCGGCCTGCCGGGTTAGTAGCGACAATAGCGCCCTGCCTTGGGCGTGGCAGTTTATTATATTGCCTTTTATGGCGGTGTGAAGTGCGCCAAGCTCGCCTTTTAGAAATGCCACTGCCTGGGCATGGTCATAGGCTACCATTTGCGCTGCGGCTGTGGGGGTTGGGGCGCGGCGGTCAGCTACCAGGTCGGATATAGTTATGTCTGTTTCGTGGCCCACGGCAGATATGACAGGTATCTTGGAGGCTGCGATAGCCCTTGCGGTATTTTCCTCGTTAAAGGCCCATAAATCCTCTACAGAGCCGCCGCCACGGCCAAGTATTATCACGTCTGCCTCGCCCCAGGCGTTTACTTCTTTTAAAGCGCGGGCCAAATCCTCACTTGCGCCTTGGCCCTGTACCAGTGCTGGGGCAATTACCAGGCGGATAGCGGGGTTTCGCTCCCTTACAACGCGGATTATATCTTGCACGGCTGCGCCGGTTGGGCTGGTTATAACGGCAACACAAGTAGGGTAAGCCGGGATTGGGCGCTTACGGTCTTCCTCAAAAAGGCCCTCTGCCTGTAGCTTTTCCACAAGTTGTGCAAAGGCCAGTTGAAGGCCGCCTATGCCTGCTGGTTCCATATACTCTACATATAACTGGTACTGGCCGGATTTTTCGTAAAGAGACAGCCGCCCATATACTATTACCTTTTGCCCATTTTGGGGTATGAAGGCCAAGCCGTCTGCATAGCTTGCAAACATCACACTGCTAAGCGCCGCCGCCGGGTCCTTAATAGTAAAGTACAAATGCCCCGAAGAATGTGCATTAAAGTTAGAAATTTCACCTTCCATAAAAAGCCCGGCCAGCAGGGCATCCGCTTCCAGCATCTGCTTTACATAGCGGTTTACCTGGGTGATGGTAAAAACCTGGCGTGTGCCGCCAATTGCGCTAGCCACGCCCGCTATCCTTTATATGACGGGCTACATTGCCCAGCACACCGTTAATAAAGGCAGGCGACTCGTCTGCCCCATAGGCCTTGGCAAGCTCTACGGCTTCGTTTACGGCTACGCCAAAGGGGACATCTGGTTCCCGTAGCATCTCGTAAATTGCAAGCCTTAACAGTGCCAGGTCTACTTTACTTATACGGTCAAGGTCCCAACCTTTAAGGAAGTTTTCTATAACGCCGTCAAGTTGCGCCATATGCTCCAGCGCGCCCCAGACTACCCTATCGGTATATGCGGCATCGCGGCCGGTTGGGCGTGTGCCCAGCAAATCATCGTCCAGGCAATCGTAATACAAGGCCTTTAGCCAAGCCAAGGTTTCCGCATCCACGGGGCTGTGGAAGGGCAACTGGAATATTAACACAAAGGCATGACGCCTAGCATCCGAACGGCTCATATAATATCATGCCTCCTTTTTAGGCGTTTCGGTTTGGTTGGCTTACATCCTGCGTTTATTTTCGTCTACCAAGGCGCTTACGCTTATGTTTACTTCTGCCACTGCAAGGCCGGTCATGGTCTCAATTGCGCCTTTTACCCGCTGCTGTACCTCGCGGCTTACTTCCTGCAATTTTGTCCCAAACTTTATGCTAATAACCAAATGGAAGCTTACAGTGCCCCCTGTCACCTTAACAGACACGCCCTTGGCCATATGCTTGCGCACAGTCTTGCTGTTGATATCATTCGAGTAATGCCCGGCAAGCCCGGCAACGCCTTCGGCCTCCAGGGCGGCAGTACCGGCAATAATGGCAAGTACATCGTCGGCTATACGTATTGCGCCTGTGCCTTCAGATTTTAACTCTGTCATGGTTTTCCCTCATTTCATCATTTAAGTAGTATAACTACTATAACTCGCTATATCAACGGGATTATAACAAAATCCCCAGGTTTTGCAATGCAATTGACAGAGCGGCAGTTACTGCCTATAATCGTTGTGTGTGGCGCCATAGCCAAGTGGTAAGGCAGAGGTCTGCAACACCTTTATCGGCGGTTCAAATCCGCCTGGTGCCTTTTAAAAAAGCCAGCAATCATTATGATTGCTGGCTTTTAGCGTTGTAGGTGCTAAAAACGACAGATTTGGGAACTTAGACTTGCTCAACATCAACAAGAAAGCCGCCCTTGCGTGAAAACATTGGGCGTCTTTTTGATTTAGTTAGGTTTGTCCAATTACCTATTTTTAAGGTAATCCTCGCATCAAAGGGGGCAGCTTCCGGTAAGAACTCTTCGTTATGTATCCTGCATCGGCCCTTTATTCTTATTGTGCTATCCGTAGTGCTTATAATCTCGCCCAAAACATGAGGCCTTTCAGATTTTTTATCAAATCTGCTAAGGCTTATACCGTTTCGTGGGTTGCCCAATGAATTTACATAATATCTGGCAACATCGTCAACCCGGAAATCTGAAGCATATTCCCCCATAGATACTAAGGAAATTCCCTGCCCATTTTTCAAAGGATTCCCACCAATTGTATAAACTACGTTTGCTACAGATAGTTGTTCCACTTCCCGCTTAAACCGAAGGCGCTTTTGGCGCTGTAATGCAAATAAAAGCATTGCAATAGATACCACCAATGATATCCCTAAAAGTGGTATCGCAATTGCTATGGCGGTTGCCAAATCCATTCTAATTCGCTCCTTGCTTAATATTTAATCAAATCATCAAGCCAGCTACACCCGTCAGGATAGGTAGCATCTATGGCCTCTAAAAGCCATTTCTTCCTATCCTCGGGAAGAATGGGCATAACCTCTTTAAAATCAGCTATCGTTCTGGGCTTCGCATACGCACTTTCCATAGAGCCTTTGCCGGATTTATAAAACAGCGTAACTTCAGGCGCAAGATATGGTATGCCTCCGCGGTATAGGATTGCTTTGTCCATTGGTAGAGCGACCCTTGGGTTTTCCTGTGCTACGTATTCGCCGCCCTCTCTTTTATCAAACCCAAGCTCTATAAATTCGATTTCGTCTTCTACTAGCCATTTGCGGGCTTGATAGGTATATACTTCTCCTTGTATGCGATTAATTTTTTGCAGCACTTGCGGTAAATTGCTTGGCTTTATAGCCCAAAAATTGGGGCAATCGTCCCAAAAGCTGTCCGTGATGTCATCAACTTTATAAAACAAGAATTGCCAAACCGCGCCGTGTTCTCCAAACCGGCCAAACAGAAGCCAGCCATTGTCTAGCATAAACTGAGCGGCACGGCGCATGTCTTCATCAAATACTAAGATATCAAAGTCGCCGTGTTCACGGATTTCTTTGTTTGCAAACATATCAAGCCCAAAGCCGCCGCATACGGCGTAGTCAAAGCCTGCTGTTTTGAATAAGTCGTGGGCTTGCAGTATTACCTTGTTCATAGTTTTATCCTCTCATTAGGCTTCCTTGGAAGTCTATTCATAAATTTCATTAATAACGCAATCCAGCAATGTGCAGAATATTTCATAATGGTCAGGGATAAGGTTCTTGTTGGCTACGGTCAGTAGTAGTGTGTCAATTATCCCGTGCGCCCGCTCTTTGCTTACTTTTAGGTTGGTATTTGGCGCTAGAATGGTATTTTCAAGATGCTTAACGCTGTTTGCACTGTGTTTTTCTTTCCATTCTTGTGGTAACTTGTTTAGCAGGCTTTTATAGTCTGGGCCATGCCTTTTTGTGATTATGTCGTTTTCGGCGTATTCGAGGTATAGTTTTTTTAGAACCTGGCTGATTTCCGCTTTTGTTGGCGGCGAGGACAGGGTTTGGTCGTACATTCGCTTTGTGCTTTCTTGGAAATTGTCCATTACATCGCAAAAAAGCGCTTCCTTTGAATCATAGAAAGCGTAGAATGCCCCTGTAGATATGCCCACCTTGGCACATAGTTCACTTACGCTGGTTTTCTTGTAACCGTGTAAAGACCAGCTTTTTTTGCATTCTTCAATTAGTGCTTGGCGTATGCTTTTCTTTTCAGTCTCGCTAAAACTTCTGGGCATTGGCTCCCTCCGATAGGCTAAATGAATAATATCGCGAATATATTCATAGGCTCATTATGGCTTGTTCACTTTTAATTGTCAAGAAGGGCAATTCCTTGTTTAAGCGCCGCTGCACAGCACCACTTCAACCCAAAACAAATCCCCCACAACCCGTATATCCAAGTTGCCGCTCATAAGCTCTACCAAACTTTTGGCAATATAAAGCCCAAGCCCGCTGCCCTCTGTGTGGCGGGCTTTATCGCCTCTTATAAACTGCTCTGTAAGCGCGCCGCTGGATATTTCTATCGGCGCGGCAGAGGTGTTTTGTAAGGTAAAGCGCACTACACCATCATGGGGTGCAGGGGTGATTTCCGCAAAAACGCGAGTGCCTTCCTGGGCGTATTTTGTTACATTGGAAAACAAATTCTCCAACGTGCGGTATAGGTGGCGGCTGTCTGCAAATACCATGGTTTGGGGAGGGGTGCTGTCATTTGACATAACGGCTTCTGGCTGGCGTATTACAAGCGTAAGTCCGCGTTCGTCAAAGCCGTCTTCAAATTCGCCTGCTACCTGGCCTACTATCTCTGCCAGGTTAAGCTCTTGCGCTTCTACCCGCAGGTTGCCGGTTCCGGCTTTGGATGCCTCCATTAAATCCTCGATTAGGGTTTTTAGCCTAGAGGATTTTCTTACAAGTACATTTACATAGTCGGCGGCCTGCCCCTGCAAGCCTATTGTTGTTAGCAAGTCTACATAGTTAATAATGGAGGTAATGGGTGTTTTTATATCATGGGATACATTGGTTATAAGCTCGCTTTTAAAGCGTTCGGCCTGGATTTTGTCTGCGCTGGCCCTGTCATACTCTGCCGCGAGGTTAAGCATATGTGCCGCTAAAAAAGTAAACGCCCCCAATGTGGCAAGGGAAAAAATTAAAACCAGCGGCGTAGAAAAATAGGCCACCAGCAGCACAAGCTGCCCCGCAAGCAATAAAAGCGCAGAAAAACCTATAGGCCGCCAAACAGAATAAATATTAAAAAACCGCCACCAGTAAATAGTTGTAAACAAGCTTTTGTCCCGCAGCCGCGCAGCCAGCTCCCCAAGGGCAAGCAAGGCAAGGAGGTACGCAAACAGCGGTAATAGAACCAGGTTTGTCCATGTAGTACCTGGCGTTAGGGGTGTTACTACCATTCTTATACCGCCCCACCCTACTAGCCGCCATGCCACGTTTGCGCAGGCGGCAAACCCTGCACAGCAAATAACCAGTAAGTACAAATAATCCACCTTGCGTATAGGATATGATGGCCGCCCCGTGGCTAGCCATATAGAAATGATAAACCCCGTAAGGCAAACCGCAAGCAGCAAAATAGACGGCCATAGCCCAAAATTAAAAAACCGGCCTATAAGCCAGCCCATATGCACATTAAACGTATGGCTGCTGGCCCTTGCAAAGGACACAGCGCCAATAAAGCCCGCTACAGCCGCTATTGCCCTTACAGTAATTAATATTGCGATATTAATGTTTTTCACGCAAGCTTCACCACCTTGTATCCCAGGCCGTAAACTACTTTTAAGTACCGCGGTTCCTTTGGGGTGATTTCTATTTTTTCGCGGATATGACGGATGTGTACGCTTACGGTTTTGGATACGTGGAAGGCCGGTTCGTTCCATATAGACTCGTATATCTGCGTGGAGGTGAATACCCTGTCCATGTTAGACATTAGCAGGTGTAGTATGCTGTACTCCAGGGCGGTTAGGTTTACTACTTCCCCTTCGGCTTGAACAAGCTTTTTATTATCGTCAAGTATTAGCCCGCCGGTTTGGTAGATGCCGGTCTTGGCAGATTCGGGCGTCATGCCGCCTAGCCTTGCGTAGCGGCGCAGGGCGGCTTTTACCCTTGCCAGTAGCTCTACTGGGTTAAAGGGCTTGGTTATATAGTCGTCGCCGCCCATGTTTAGGCCCAGGATACGGTCTGTATCTTCGGACTTTGCCGATAGGAATATTATTGGCACATTGCTAAATTCCCGGATTTTTACCGCAGCTTGCAGGCCGTCTACCCTGGGCATCATTATGTCTAATAATATTAGATGGATGTTTTCCGTCTTGTTTAACTTGCTTTGCATTTGGCTTATATAATCGCGGCCTTCTGTTGCGGGGATTGCACCGGCTTTGGCGGCTTCTATTGCTTCGTGGCCGTCTTTTGCTTTTATTATGCCATAGCCATCCTGGCGCAGGTAGATTTCTAATGCGCCTAGGATATCTGCGTCATCGTCGCATATTAGGATGTTATAGTTCATGTTTTAATTCATGCCTCCTTATGAAGGTTGTTTACCGCGCCATTATGATAAACCCGCCTTTGTTATCTGATGATGCCAAAAACTCCATATCATAAGGCACGCTTATTGTACCGTCATGTGGGGTTTGGTGCATTACATGGTAGGTTTGGCCGTTTTTTTCAAAGCTTATATGCCCGTAATCTATAATTTTAGCGATATATTCCTCAAGTACAAGATTATTGCGCGTAATAAAGTACGCATGAACCCGGCCCACATACCTAAAATGCCATGGCTCAAACGCTATACCGGTTATATGGGTTGCCCACTGGGGGTAGCGTAATATTAGCCCGTAGCGGTACGAGTTTGCCGCAAGCCATTCCCCTTCCGGCGAGTATGCCATTTCCATCATCCCAACCCCTGGGGCAAGTATGTCTGCGGCCAGCCCCGTGTGATGCTCGCTATGGCCGGGGGGCTGTACGAAGTCGCTGTTGGAGCCGTCGCCGTACAGTATTGTCTGGGCGTCGTAACTGCGGAAACCACTGGATACAAAAAAGGACGCGATATCGTTTGCACGTGCAGAGGCAAACATCTCGGACACTGCCCGCAAAGCGGAATTGTGCAGGTACATATCATCTACCCGGCTTACGGCCACGGTTGGCCACGCGCCAGTTAATATGCCGCCATAGGGCTTGTACTGTATTGGATGCTGGCGGTTTACCAATGCTAGGTAGCCTGTGTCTGCAACATAGCTGATGGGTACAGTGGTTAGTCGGATGCTGTTTTCCGGGCTGCCATTGCCACCATTGAAGTAAAGCCCGTTGCTTTCATATGGGTAATCTTGGCCGGGCAGCACCGGGGATTCATTGACACCGCGGCTGGCCAGGCCTTCCCTATAAGGCTGCCCTGTGATAGGTTCAGTGTTGGATCCGGCGTTGGCCAATAATGCCATCATTATTACAACAGCCGCAAGCGGCAGCACTAGCACCATAAGCATCCTGCCGGATAGCCCGCGCCGCCTTCTGGGCCTGGTTCTTGTGTTGTGCCTGGTTGGCCCTCCTTGCGGGTATGGGCGGCGGCGGGGCATTGGGGTTTGTGTGTATCTGTTTCTGGGTTCCATAATTTCATCTCCTTATACTTTTCGGCGGTATTTGAATAACATCTTCTAAGTATTTTCGCCGTTATATGAAATAAGTATAAATTTGCAAAATTAATTTTATGCCGATTAAAGTTTAAGTTTTGTCAAATTCCGCATACTAAGATTGATTAGACTTCTTCGGAAACTCCGAATGAGCGGCCATAAAAGCACGTTAATGCCCGCGACTTTTATGGCCGCTCATTCGGAGTTTCCGAAAGAAGTCTATTATGGCATGTAACTTGCCTGTTATGAACATGTAATAGGCTTTTAACTGCATATAAAGCAAAGTGGCGATAAAATAATATCACATACTTTTAAGATAAAATCGCGTCAGAGGTGTTAAGTGTGAAAAATCCGCTTTTGATTTTTCATACCAACCTATTTGCGCCTGCCGACGAAGGAGGCATGGATTAAATTATGAAAATAAAACGGATTGCTTTACTGCTTGCGCTTATGCTAATTGCCCTAGCAATACCCATATGGGCATCTGTAGGCGAAGATTACCAAGACCAAGGACTCCCAGACAGAAGCCGGGAGATTATTACTATCACAGACGGGTGTGATGCAAACGATGACGCCTACGAATGCGATGACTATACGCCAGGGCAGGATTATACTGTACCGGTAAGCGTTGTAAATGTAAGCAGCACATCCGTAGGGCTAACCCAAATAACCATCCCCGGCCATGCCGATGTATGCTTCATGGCATTTTCTACCGAATACGATATAGAATTTTTTGTTTCGCCGCCGGAAGGCACGCATTTTAGCCCAGAAACAGCCCTTCAGGTATCTGGTGGCATACACATTACCTTTGGCCCTGTGGTTAGGGGCTGCGGGCGGTTGTTCTTTGTAATGTCTGTAAACCCAACCGATAACGATAACGAAGCACAAATGGTAGATATAATTTTTGACGCTGGCCCCGGCCATATGCCCCTTGGCGAAAGCGGCTCCTTAAGAGGCCCGGTTGGGCTGCTGGTTGAAAGCGCGCCAACGCCGTACTCTGTGTGGGGATATAACTTTGTTGGCTGGGAGCATAACGGCATACGCGTTAACTTCCCGTTCCACGCCGCCGCAAACATGACGCTGGAAGCGGTATACGAGCTTATACCCCCAAACACAGTAGCACAAGCCACTTTTACACTAACACTTAGGCCCACAGGCGGTACTTTACCCGCAGGGGAACCGCTTTCAAGGTCCCTTCCCATTAATACCACGCTAAGCGAACTGCCAACGCCCATCCGTGAAGGGCACTTCTTTGGCGGCTGGCTTGCAGGCAGCGGGCTGGCTACCCTGCCGGTAACATTAACAAGCGATACAGAGCTAACGGCTGTATGGGCAAGAATGCCACAGCCCCAAGCCAACACAACTGCCGAAAGTGGCGAAAGCAGCCCGGCCACACAAGCCGACACCCTAACAGCAATATTTGACCCAAACCCCGGTACATTTGCAACCGGCGAATCAGGCCTGCGCATAGGCCCGTACGGTACTAATATAAACAATATCCCAACGCCTTTGCTAAGCGGGTATATATTTATAGACTGGCGTCTGCCAAATG